>Ga0193742_1000667_pt1 | contig 22179 bp, 22 predicted proteins | sample L2c1metaG_FD_165511 | JGI IMG/M metagenome (GOLD analysis project Ga0193742, IMG submission 165511) | Soil microbial communities from a riparian zone of the East river system, Colorado, United States - L2c1 | ecosystem: Environmental > Terrestrial > Soil > Riparian zone | place: USA: East River... | reverse complement strand
AAGACAAGTCCTAAGTTTAACGAGAAAATACGAGATCTAACGAAGATGGGATCAATATCCAAAACTCTTTGTTCCTTTCTAACGCACCTGTTACTCTCATTGGAGGTATCAGCTAGGTAAGCATGTATGGCTGCGACCCCACCAGTCATTCCTGCATAGAACCAAGTTTATCTTCAGAATCGAGTGAGCTAACGCAAAAACGTGCCTCCGAGGGCGCCTTCTACCATAGGACCGACAACCAAGAACCAATATCCGCCAGGTATGTGCTTTGAGAAGAGGGTCACGATTATAAAATTGAAGTCGGTAAGAAGTAACCCTATAGCGGATATTCCCATGACGCTTGTCCGGCCGTGTCGATCGGAAAACTATTGTTTAAAATAATATCAGTAAATTCGTCTGATTAGAAATCGTGAAGCTTACAGCACCCCACCAAGCAGTGGTAATGCAGCTAAGAATTCCCATGGACGCTGCGATGACTGATGAAATGAGAATCAGACATCGAAGAAAACTTCGTCATCAAACATAACGAAGTGATGGGCATTACTTCAAGAACCTTATGCCTGGAGACAAAGATCATGTACATTGTACAAGTAGAAGGAAAAAGAAAGAATACAGATTTATACGCACCAGCTGTCAGCTTTGCAACAGCTGCTTGCACGACCGGATCTGAAGCGCAACGTTGCTTCCTTGTTGGAGGGGTGTCTGCGTCAGTGAATTGGATGGTCTTCTCGATCATGAAGACATCAGAGATGTCCGCAGAACCCGAGCTCGATTGGTGGGCCACAGCTGGGGTTCTATACTCGTTTGACTGCTGGACAAAATCAAGAATGTCCTGCTGTTGTCTATAGATATCAGGCCTGTGAATGCTGCATGCGAGAGTGGTGTATATTTCGATACGAGGTGCAAGTGTCGCTGAAGTTGCGATAGATGTGAACGGCATAATCATCAATAACCTGCCACGAACCCCGTCAAAACGTGATATTCCAGAATTTGATGCAGCGAGCTCACCACCATGGTGATGGAGTCTTCCACCAGGGAAGTTTAGGGTTCTTATTCAGTTCACCACTCGAGTAGGGTCCATGGGAACCTTTCGGACTAACGAGAGATTCCTCGCTTTGATGCCGAATTGGATGGTTTTCCTGAAGACGCTCAGTCGCCTCTAAGTTGCCATCTGGTAAACCAAGAGCTTCTGGTTGAGGAACAGTGGGATCAGAGCGTGACCGTGACGTGCAGTTTTCCATTGACAAGGTTTGAAGTTAAGGTCAACAGGAACAGTACTGGTTCTGTATGCAGACCGTGAAGTGATGATGATAGGAAGCAAGGAGAGAAAGTCATGTACTTACCAAGATGATCCTAGAGCAGCCGAACAGCATGCGCCTGCTAAAATAAACGTCACTGAGCGGCATCATGGCGGAAGTTCGAATGCCGTTTTTCTTACGTCCAAATCCGAGTCTTCCACCCCTTATCTTATCTCTGACTTCAATAGATGGTCAGCGATATAGTACTATAGGATTTTGCCCACAACTGACTTATACCATGAATAGTCTCAAACCGTCGATATTCCCCAAGCAATCAAAGATTCACTTCGAAAATTCCGTTTTGCGCGACGGAATGCTGGGAATGCAGCGCTGGTTATCAAGATCAATAAAGCGAAGCTTGTCATGGAGGAAGTAGAACAATATGACGATATTAGTATCGAAGAATTGGCCGAAGGTATGCATTGGCCAAGTCGGCGTCTTGAAGGCGCGGACAACTTACACTTACTTTTGCAGAACTTCCTGAAAACTCTCCTCGATACGTTGTGCTCTCTTACGAGCTCAAGCACAAAGATGGAAGAACATCGTTTCCTCTAGTTCTTATCAATTGGTCACCAGTGACAAGCGAGACTGGTATGCTCACTTTGCATGCCAGTGCTCTCCTCAATTTCCAGACCACAGTACGCATTTCCCAACGGTTCCACCTTTAGCATTTGTCTCTTAATCCTTCGATTCCATGTAGGCTGATTTGAGCAAAGTCATTGAGATGCGAGATGGCCCAGAAGGCCTCACCAAAGAGGAGATTGACGCAAAATTACTCGTCTGATAAGTTGTACGGCATGTGTAAGTTGCATGGACTACTCGAACTAATCAATACCCATACCATCAGGTTTTGAAAGGGTTGAGAGCCATACCGATACTATTGGATCATTGTATCACGGGATCAGAGTCATAGTACTAATTAGCATTCAAAAGTTGTGTAGAATACATTCGCTGTCAATATGGCAAGCGCCTAGGCCTCATCGATGCAGTGCCAGAGTTGACTTGTGGTCCGAGTCAACCACATCAAAGTTGTTGGCAGACGTTGTCCGAGCACCTAGTTCCCATCCAATTTACACAAAGCAACCTGCCTTTCATGGTAATGGATACCAGAAAATAATCTTCGAAATGACATGCATATAGACGAGATAGTCGTTTGCTCTCGGAGCGGAATGCGGAACAGTCAAATCCAGAAGAGAAAAAATATCTAGGCTGTGGTGCCAAGTACGGAATGAGCTTGCCGTTAAATATTGATATACAAGCTCAGCGCTCGTGCATGGTGCAAGTGACGATGAAGGCTTTCCAATTAACAAAAAAAAATGCACAGAAATTAACGGCCAGGCCTGACAGCTTGCGCTAGACTGGTCATCCTAATACTGCTTCTCGAAATCCTGTAATGTTTAGGAGGAAGCGGCACCATAGAAGCAGAGCTTCTATCCAAACACTCATTCGGCACCATGCCCTGCTCTCCCCGACAATCCCTACATAAAGACCACCCATCCTCATACTCGACCAAAACACGTAGCGTCTCGCCAACGCAGACGGTCAATTCATCAGGTAAAGATGGGATAAAGGTGCACGCGACGGTCGTTGAATATGGCGACAGAAAAGTCGAGCCGGGTGAGCGAACGGGTGAGGTAAAAACGGATGGGGATGATGAGACCAGTAATGTCGCGTACTGAAATACGGCATCGTTGTTATACCAGAGAGGCGGCACAGACACATGCGGAGAAGGTATTTCGACAGAGAGAACTAAAACTCGAGAATTTTTGTTCCCTTAGAATTTTAGTCAACGGCTGCCCAAGAGACATAAAAAAAGTGAGCGTACTAAGGGCAACCTTGGGCTCATACGACGCTTCAGGAGCGTCAGTGCCATAGCGTATGCCAACGACGCTTGAACGTGGCCAGGTCTTTCTCAACTTTGAGACGCGCTTCTTCTTGAACCATATACGGATAGCGAAAAATATTCCGATGAGGAAAGTAAAGATGCATGCTGTCACAAGCCCTGCAATGGCACCCGTATTTAATGGCGATGCGGAGAAGACTTTGGTGTCCTTCAGCGAAGGAGTTCCAGGGGATATTGGGGAAGATGAAGTGGATGAAGATGGAAGTATGGAAGAAGCTAGTGAGATATAAGAAGTCGGTATCTGAGACGGTGGTGTTTCAGTTATGGTAACAGCCCGTCGGAGTGTCGGTTTGGAAAGTCATCGGATACGAAAGAATTGATGAAGTTGAAAGATCAGGCAGGACTTCGACGACAGTAATAGTTGTTGGAGGAAAATCGCCAGTACTGTATCTATTGTCGCTTTCGCCAACAGCCCAGACGATCATGTCGTTAATCGGTAGGTTGAATTGACGCTTCCAAGAGTTGCTATGCTCTGCACGAGCAAAATGTCGGTGATATCAAGCGGACATTTCAAGAAGAACAGTGGCCAAGACAAGGAAGAGTTCGACAAGTCGAAGCGAAAGGCTGCCAGCAAGCTTTCTGAATGAAATTCACACTGGATGGTGGTAGAATGGACAAGAACGCTAGCTAGCCATCAAGAATAAGAGCCTAAAGAGAAGAGACTCATGTAAGAACTTGGCTTTGTTCAACTTGATGAATCGAGAACAATGAAGGACATCCCGGCGGCATAATAACTCTTGCGGCTGACGCCGCGTTCCTGGTGTGCAAAATGACATTTTGTTGCTCAAATTTACTATGAGAGGACCAGCGTCGGGTGAAGTCAGGCCGGAGGCCTAGAAGTAAGTATCGCTTCGGAGTTGAACGTTGAGCGAGACGACCACGCCCAGTGACTGATCTCATCAAATCGGACTTTGGAATTCCCAGCCGTCAATTTTTTCTATTTTTGGAAATAACTAGAGAATTGTTAGACTCGAAGCCAGTATCCTTGGGATCGATGTAAATAATACGGGATGATCGATGAAGCTTAAGTTTGATGTTTTCTTTTTGATATCGCCAAATCAGATGGGTGTGTTTTGCTAGGGTAATTGAGCCTAGAGAATTGTGTGCAGGAATGGATATGATAAATAAAAAATAAAACCCGAATAAAGGTACGTACTAGAGACTACTAAAGACTCCTCGGCGAGGCAATGGCGGGGCTTATTAGCATCGTCGAGATATACAATTTACAATGGCGAAACCTAAAAAAAAATTTAAAAAAAATCTGTCCAGTTCCTCATCACAGTCTTCACCATCCGAGCCGGCTTGAGTGTTCCCACCCAACTTCTTGCGTTTTTTTAATCCCATCGGATATTTTTGGCTGAGCCTTGAGTCACTTGAAAAGTTTTTGACCTTTGCCTATCCATTTCTCTTTGATATACTTATGGGATGTCCTCTATATCAGAATCTGGCATCATGTAGTACGTGAGCTGGAATGTGTGGGATCGGGGTGTCAAAAAGGTGTCAAGAAGACCGCGGCAAGACGGCGGGAACGTTGACGTTTGAATTCTAAATTTTAACGGTATGTACATAGTGATCAACGGTAGCTGTATTTACAAGCGCTATGTTGTATAAGTGGCATAGTGGCAACGGGCTTGTGATTAGGGCTACTGATTTTTTGTCCGAACATGGGGTTATCAGAGAAGCCAATTTTTATCCGATTTTTCGGGGGTAACATTTCACGAAGATCTCAAATTTTATTTGCCTGAGAGATCTTGGTGTACTTTCCGGGGTCCTATTCAATGTAAGGGCTATTGAAATGATAGGGTCGAAATCGCGGACAGTGGAGCCGACTGTGCGAGCGTGATGTGAATCGTGAAAAGTAAAAATTGATGCGCATTTGTTCGGTTTTGGAATAGCGTTTAAGCGCGCCAAGGTCAGAGTGAGAACTTCATATAACAAATGGCCACGAGGTCTACGTCCTTCTCTGAATCGTATACTTCATAAGATAAACCGGATTGCATTTGTTCCTCGTGCTACAGTCACTTACTACAAGTACAGTGTGTTGATGATATAGATAGTACAGACCTCCGAGTCGCCAAAAAAAAATGGCTGCACATAGAGACGTTATTCCTTCAACTTCAGTTTCCTTTTTTCTCGGTATCTCTTTTGTGAATTTTTGTAAAATGGTCGGCGTCCGTACCGGCGGGGACAGCCTCTATGGGTCCCTGAATCATCCCATGCACTACAGGCATGTTCTTCCTTCTTTCTTCACGGATTAAATCAAGGTCATGGGAAAGAAATCCGTGCCCAGCGACAGGTCCCCAATAGGTTGTACCAGCAATGGACCCAAGGATACTGGAGATGAATACATGAGATCACGGGCTTGCCGTTATTACCATGCCCCTTAAATATAGACCCACCAGGAACCAACGAGAATAGACAAATAAAACCTGTATTGGGAGTACCATTTCGGGGCTAAAGGGAAATAAATGGGTTGAGTCGAACAAAGGATTTGAGCAGAGCAACGACATACTCCACCCGGCGGTAGTAGCTTTTGAATCAGCAAGCCAGAGGCCGGTGAATCCCATCCACTGTAAAAGCAAAGCCATCATGGGCTGCATTCCCAAAGTTGGCCAAGCAATTAGCATTGGCGCAGCTCCAAGTCCGAGACGAGCGTAGCCTTTATGGCCTCCGTAGCCGGCCATTTCCATACCCCAATGAAGGGCGCCTATCGATATTTCAGTTGAACGTATACGAGTAGGAGTCTGATGATGATGATGATGATAGTTGGACGAACCTAGAAATGATAACATCACTGCCCCATAGGTCACTTGTAAATTCAACGCCTGATCAAGGACGGTCAGGGCTACTCCTGGGTCTATACCTATCGCCGCCCCACTAGCTGCTAGTTGGGCTTGATGCGCGAGGTAAACAGTCGTGGCCGAAGCTCCGATATATGGAAGTCCACCTAAATTGAATATAAGAATATTATTCCGTATGCAACAAACATGAGAACTCACCGACCAGTCCAAGGACTAAAATTGGTTCCGGTACTTGATGAGCAACATCTGAGGTAATTTTAACCTATTGAACCATGGCGCTTAAGCTGGATTACAGACATCCAGTTGACTCCACTCACAAATGATTCAGTGTCTGAGACGCTGTCTGTCGTCACATTGGCGCCCGAAATAACTTTGGCAAGATCAGCCGCAGAGTTTCCAAGTTCCTCTTTGACATTTGTCGCTGCGTGTTCCAGGCTTTGGCTAGCCGGACGCATCGAGACACTGCTCGCAACAGTGCGTGCATGTAGTCGGAGAGCGGTAGTGATGCCCATGCGAATTGGGCGTGCGATAGGGGTAGGCCGATGAACGGCGAGCGGGGTGTTCCTTACAACGCTGGAACGTAGAATAGGACGAAAGAGCAAGTTCATGTTGGTATTAGATGAAGATTGGGAGCAGTGAACCTGAAACAGGTTTAAAGTGTCATAATGACGTCACTACGAATAAGAAAATGATATACATATACAAATGCGTATATTGTAGACTAGGTTGCTATATTTAGGCATAAATTCAGAATGCAACCCGGCTTACTATATTTTTGAAAAAATGTTGTACTTGAAATCAGGGTGAAGGACAGAGGGTAGGATAAAAATTGTCATCGTAATAAATGCGGAATAAAGACAGAAACGCATCCCAAAGGATGAAAGGTCCAAAGGCGAATGCTTCGAAAACTAAGAAACAGCGATTAATGCACCGATCAAAAACTCTGGATTGCAACTAACTTTGTGGATTTCGGGGACCTTGGCTAGCAAGGACGGTGGCAGCTCCTCAACCTCCAAGGGCAGGAGTTTTACAACCCTATGTTGCTTCACCTCCATACCCTTAGAGCCAAAGTATCGATGGGTTTGGAAGCTCCAGTGAAGCGATCTATCAGGAATGCATATTGTCAAATGCGCAGTGTAAATAGAGGGGGGGAGAGGACATACCCAACAATCCAGTCCTGGAGGCCTTGGACATATCGCGCGACCATGTCGTCGACCTCTGGGCCCCATGATGGGAGTTTCTTCTTATTAGCACAAAACGTATCAATGGTCTGCGCACAGAGTTCGCCAACGTAGTCAACAGCGCTCTGAAGGTCGTGACCGTGGTATTTCATGAGTATACAGATCATGTTGTGAGTATCTCCTCGAGCCTGTTCCTTGTTGTACGAGAAGATATCCTATACGATGAATGCTTGAGCAAAAGTTCATTATGATTTTAGAGTAAACCTACGTTTGACCACGTCACAAGGTCATTCGTCCCCTGATTGAGTGCCTCGATCAATGGGTGCTCGACAACGAAATCAGGGAGATCAATGTCAAGAGCGTATCTAAGTTGCGAACTTTTTAGTTACGAAGTGGTGAGGAGTCAAATTAGCTGACTCTATGAGGGCCCAGCAAGGCTTACACCCTACGAAAGTTAAAATTAGTTATTGGATAAATCGAACAGCGTATGGAATCAGATTCACCTGATGTATCTCTGCGAACATCGATATAGGACTCAAGATCAGGAACAATATCGTGATCTCTGGCTTGAGTCTGAATGTTGACGGCCTCGAAAAAGAGTTCAAGAGTTTCTTTAAAACGTGCTTGTGCGCCAGGTCCACAGTCAGGGATGCAACGTCCCCAGAAGCTAAAAAAAGAAGAGCAAGTATGTAAGTATGAGTAAACTCGCAAGTAAAGTGGGCGTCGATCATTGATAAAAAAAAGCGAGGCTTACTCTCGTGCGAGCTTTCCAGGGTTAAGCTCAACCTTCGGTTGCTCCTTTCCAACCTCATTGGTGGGTATGTACTTGTCGGTGAACCAAAGCGCGTTCATGACGACATCTGCAAGGACATCAGTCTCACGAGTCATCATGCCATCGCTAATATTATCCCTGCAATGAAAAAAAAAAAAAAAAAAAAAAAGGAAGCAAGGGTTAGCTGCATGCCGTAACACTTCTGCTGAAAATCGCACAGATGGAAGAGGTAATTCATAAAATCTGACACCACGCGAAGTCGTTCTGCAGAGGCGGTATGATAGCAGTAGGCTGTGAGTTCACCGGCTTGTAAACCACGAAGGGCTCGACGCTGTTTAGCGTTCAAGTCTGGACAATTGGTGTCCAACCAATCGACAGACTGCTTGGCGACTTCGTCCCCATGGATGTTATAAGAAAGCGGGAAGGTGCAATGGGAGACAAGGTCGGGAATGATGAACGAAGTGGACTGCTTTGTAGCGTCGGCTTGAAAGGACATCGTAATGGAGTGCGAATGGGTAAGCGAAAAAATGCGAAGGCGTCAAGACGAGAGAGGTAGGGAAGGGAAATCCTCAAGACTCGGAGGAACTTGACGAGGAACATGTCGAGCCGTCAATCTCCTTTTTAAAGCAAAGAGAACAGGAGTTCAGACCCTGAGGTGTTATTTGTATTTAGATCTATCTTCCCGCATTCTCCGTACAGGTCAACCGGTCAATAGTCCCCAATTCCAGAACAAATCCATCCCTTTTGAAAGACAATTAGCTTAATTCCCGACATGTCATCCCTGACCACCAGATCCAGCGAAACAAAAACAGAGCAATGGCTGGCAAAGACCGGATCCCCAGACACACACCCAATTCTTTCACGGATCAGCTCAGAACAGATAAGGACTTGTTTAGAACGCTCTTCGCCCTTCTTCGCCGGGGCCCAAAACGGATGGCTAAGGTTCGGTCAGTCTTCGTCCGGAGCTTGTGCTCTTGTGGTAGATCACATAGATCTATGGTGATTGAGTAATGTGGAGCATCAACAGGATAAGATATTGCGTCTACAAGATTGCAGTAGTTAAAGCAGTTGGAACGTCGGTCCATGTGGCGGGATCTGAGTTTAAATCAACTAAATCAATTCTTCTGACCTTCTGATCTGCTGGGAAATAGTCGCCGAACTTGAAAAGCTTGAAGCTCGAATCGGACCTCGAACCCGAACCTCGAATCTAGCAATAGTCGGCGGAACGGTTCAACCCTCTCGACCGTTGATGTAAAGTACTTCGCTTAGTGTAGAGGGTGTCACGTGAGAATTGCGATGCACAAAACTAAAGTATTACCAAATTCTGCGCAAATTTTAATAATTCGTTTGTTTTATGTCACCCTTGCACCATTTCCAACGTCGTCGTCAAGCAAGGACAATTTTATACGAAAAGTGTCACAGGTCTCTGGCCATCGGCCAGGCACGGTGCTAAATATAGTAATTCAGACCCCGGAAGGCCCGGGAAGCCGAGGACCCTGACATCCTTTTGGAAGGCGTTCGGACCGTTGTTCGAAATGGTAGGACTGGGTATTTGTAAACTACGATAGTGGCCCGTTCATACATCAATTAACTAATGTTTTGACTAATGCAAAACATTGTGGGTAAACGACACATTTCGTTCTGGAAAACTGTGAAATTTGACCAAGTGGGGGGAAAATGACCCGTTAGATGAAAGCGGATGTTCACTGCAAACCCAGTAAATAATTGGCATCCTATATAATATATTCGTGGACAGTCACAGTGCTGGGCAGTGTGACTTGGAGAACCACAATTTTAGATGCCTGGGACGGCGCTGATATAGCCCGAGCGTACAGGAAGTGCCAGTATCTAGTGACAAAATTTAATGGTCCTTTTGCGATCGGATTTTAAGCGCTCGCGACAAAATACTGTTCCCGAATATTTCGGATCCATGGAAGATATCTTTGGCCTTTAGATAGCTCAGGCTTTCGGTCATGTATCGATATTTTGTTGTATGCGGAAGTGTCAATGCAATTCGATGACCAACTTGCTGTACTGTGACTGACAGGCCAGCCAACCAATGAGAAATTGATGGAAAACACAGTTAGCCTAAATCTCCCATCAAATTACCAAAATAAGACTGGCACCATATATCTAATTGGATGCAGGAATGTAGATCTTAACCCGCAAACTCTATTTGGACGTAACTCGGAACATTTTCGGGTAATCGGCAAAAAAAAAACCCAAAAAAGGTTGACAAAAAATTTAAACCTGAACGAGGGGCGTGTCAGGGCTTTGCGGCTGTCTGCAGCTTCTGGAGCCTTAGGGAGATCCTTTTTGGCGGAGGGTTCCGTCGGTAACTGGGGATATAAACAGGTATTTAATGTTCACAACGTCAAGTAGGCCATTTCCTATTGTTTTATTGTCAAAAACAATTATTTAGAAATAGTCACCCTGACGTCGATAATCTAATTGAATTCGAAGACGGAAAGTATATTGTGCAACTCGTTGTAATCGGACATCTGAGCACATGGGGCTCATGAAGATATCTCGCCAGTCCGGAAAACAAAAAATAAAATAAATGGTTGCCAAGGATCATTAATGCCGGTGTACGCGTCCGAAATTATGGAAGGCAAGTTACAGATATCGCATGTAGAGGTCTGGGTGAATCGGAATTGTGCGGATTAACCGACATGAAAAATTCTAGGGCCCGGAGAAGTTTAAGGAGCCTAAAAGAGTAAGGTATAGATAGGGTAGGCAGTTCGTGTTAAAATTTTCAGTGGTCTATTGCATGCGATGGGAGTTTCTGGGAAGACCATGCAATCGAAAGTGGAATACGGTTCGTCGGCGTTTTTTCGTGCAAAAAGAACTTGATTCGATATCGCAAGATCTCAGGCCAATGCAAAACAAAAAAAGCCGCTAAAAGATCCAGTCCGATCTTTGTTGAGTAAAACGTGCGCCGTGACCTCCATGGACCACTGAATTTTCAAAGTCATGGGTCATTAATCATTCTTGAACCACCGGAGTGAGAATCGTTCTAAGAATAATAGATGTTATCAATATCCTGAGTTGCCAAAACAGGCTACATCATTCTGCCTCAAAAACGTGGTGCATTGGCTAGAAACAGTTAAACTCAAGATCCAAGGTTTTTCAGAGATTATGTAGGATATTGAAAAGCTAGCTTATTGGGTCTAATATATGATGTCACGAACAACGCCATATTTTGTGTGCGACGGTGTAAGTACTTCGGAGGAAGGAGGAAGGCAGGGCGAAAATATAGCCAAACGTTTGCCAGGCGTATACCAATGAAAACCCGGAGAGAGGAGAGAGGGGAGTTGCGCAAACATCGTGGACAGGGTAAGGAATGTCAAAGGTGGGTAAGTTGGATTGTGAAGATGTGTTATATATAAGGTGACCCAAGAATAATACACTTGTGGCATAAGCACCGTTCTTTTTGTCCATAGAATTGAGAGGGAAGACTTCTCAACGTAAGGGTACGATATAAGTAACAAACTGGCTAGCGACATGAGGATGAGAACATTCTATTGGGTAATAATTGCCCCAAACCATGAGGTAGGGTGCCAAAAAAACTTACAAAATGCCTACGGCAATCACACTGACGATCTCAATCTGTGTTCACAGCAGTTTGATTTTCAGTGTCTTTCCTTCACTGCTGAGAGAATGGAGTCGATAACAAAAACCTTGAGTAGGCGGTGGAATTGGAACTTTGAGAAAAGTCTGGAACATCATGGAAGAGGACAAGCAAGGGGAAGCAAATAAACGATAAAACTCTTATTCGCATCATACTCCTTCTTCATCTTCACTCTTCGGTCCGATTCGCTTAATGGCTCTTCCACCTTCAACGGCAAACTGGCATTGGAAAAACAAGAATATCACGCAATGGGGCAGAGAGTGGTTCGAACGCGAGTTGCCAACTATTAGTGTCACAGGGGATAACGAAAATGAGGTGGTTTCTATCTCCAAAGTGACAGACGTCGATGGAGACATAGAACTTGGACAGAGGAAATCCAAGTAAGTCAAGGCTTGTGTTTATTTTATTTGTTACCCTGCTTCGGATGGGTTCACCATTTTTCAGTTTGTTACAATTACAATTCCCAAAGCGTTATGTTTTTCCCCTTTGAATTGTCCAAACCCTCTTCTGTGCTTTATTGTTAACTCTTTTTCAGGCTGATTACGATATTCGATTGCAAAGTTGTATTGAGATGGGCAGGCACGGCCAGCGATGGCTCCGAAGTCAAGGGCACGTTGACTATCCCAGAAGTATCGCATGAAATCATATGCGATGGTCTGTCCGATTTCGTTGTGAGTGAAATCCACCCTCCCTCCTTACCTGTGTCAGCCGAGAGGGTATTCTTGGTGGCGTCTGACGTGTTTGACTAGTACCAATGGTCACTTACGACAGACCCTTCGCCTGAAGTCAATGCATTGTTCACACTAGCTCGATCGCGCCTTCCGAAAGTAATTGAAACGAAGCTTTCTAGTTTTCCTGGTGTTATAATCGACGTCCATGGCAAGGACTTGACTGTCAGCGCTGATCCCTCTCGATCTGGTTCTCCTGCGCCAGGGGTCCCAACATCAGTTCAGGTGTCTTCGTCGTCTTCCTCGACCCCAGCTGCGAGACCTAAAGCACCCGAGAAAAACGTCAACAGCACAACTGTTGTCGTTGAAGCGGACTTCCAGGCGTCGGCTGAAGACCTGTTCGGTCTTCTAACCGACGCGAAGCGAATCCCTATGTGGACACGGGCCCCTGCAGAGGTATAATTACCGTTATTGTTTTTCGATTATATATAATAGTTGATAATTGTCTTTCAGTCCCTTGCCCAACCGGGTGCCGAATACTCCCTCTTCGGCGGTGGTGTGAAAGGCAAATATATTGCTGTTAAACCTCAAAAAGAGATAGTTCAAACCTGGGCCCTCCAAAGCCCAACATGGCCCTCAGGTAAATTCTTCACACGTCGCCAATGCGATGGGTTGTTTTTACATATCTTCCAGGTCATGACGCAATCCTCACTACAACCCTTAACCAATCTACGGAGACGACTAAAGTGATATTCTCGCTCGCGGGCGTTCCGCTTGGCATGGAAGAGGAAATTAAACGAAATCTCGAAGGATACTAGTGGGTTTTAGCTTCTAGAATATCCCTATGGTATCGCACTCATATACCCTCCTTTGTTTAATAGTATTCATGGATTCAAATCCATTGGGTACGTTCACCTTATCCCATCTGCCCCCATCTACTCCGCTTCATACATCCAAAATCAATCCAATTATAATTCTGTCAAAAACTATCGCTGCAATGCCTTTTTGTCTTCATATATCCCCGCAGTGGCAATGGCTTTTCTAGTACTAGCCGCTGCTTTTTTGGTGCCTTATTTATCTGTTCATGCGCCTCCTTCTCAACAATAACTTTGACATTCTTTCGGAACATCCTTGGTCACGTTCTCTTTTTATTGCTATATTGTTTTCCTGCATCCTTCTTTGTTCACATTTCTCACATCGTCGCTCTCTCTATGACGTTCTTTCTTTCACTTTTCTAGGTTAGGAAGTGAATTATAGTGGCCTGCGCGTAGCCATCGCGCGTTGGCCCAAAGAAGCACCACGATCAAATCAGTAAACCCGACGTCTAAAAGCGAAGAATTTTATTGGGGGAGACTACGATTGTTGGGCCGCATTATTCATACATACAGAGATAGACAGTATACTTTTCCGCCTTTCGCCAGATGTGAAATGAAAAAAGGTTGTTCCCATCGTGAAGAAGACGTTCAACTCGTGACTCAACGCGCCACAATTCTTTATTTGCAAATATTTGTACTAATCCTCCAACCAAATTCCTGCTTCTAGTTCGAACGAAAAGTCGTGTCGTTCGTTTTTTCACGGCCCTCTCTCGTCTCCTCCCGCCCCCATTTCCGCACAGCTTTAATTAGCATCTCGTGAGTATGAGGTTCTTTTATATGGACGCGAAATGCACTGGTTGGATGGGTTTCCAAGGTGTTTGCGTATGCAACATCATCACCTATATGAGGGCGGCGCTTGGGTTCTGCAGACACAGAATCATATTGGAACACCAAAGCTAACGAGAATTTTCTCTTGTCTTGAATATTAGCTCTTCCTCTCGTACTCAATACTCGATTAAATAATGGCTGAAGAAATCCGGGCTCAATCTTACGTCGGTTTCGACTCTATTACACAGCAGATTGAGCACAAGCTCTTGAAGCGCGGTTTCCAGTTTAATGTTATTGTTGTTGGTAAGTTTCTCCCCTCGTTTTCTCCACAGACCATCCTCAGTGGATTTGCATTGCTGGCTGGACAGCAGAATGAGGGGATGGTCACAGGACGACAATACATTGTTCGAGCTCCAAGCAGTGGCGAGCTGTCTCCTACAATTCTCCTTTCCTTTCGCTGCTACCTGGGGTTAGCTTGTAAAATCGAATAGCTGTCTAACAATGATCCCTTTTCCTTTTTTTTAGGTCAAACAGGCTTGGGCAAATCAACTCTCATTAACACCATCTTTGCCTCGCACCTGATCGACTCCAAAGGCCGTTTCGTGTCGGATGAACCAGTAAGAAAAACCACGGAAATTCAGGCTGTTTCGCATGGTATGTTTCTTCAAGTTTTTTTTTCCCCCGAGTCTTTCGCCAAAGAGACAAAAATGAAAAATGAGTTCTAATTTTTTTTACGTGTCACGTCATCACTCAAGCTTTGGCACATCTATCCCCAATTCCTTAATGAACTATTGCTGACCATTGTTATAGTCATCGTCGAAAATGGTGTTAGACTTAGACTCAACATCGTTGACACTCCTGGTTACGGAGACCAGCTTAACAATGAGGGATGGTATGTGCCAATTTCCCCTCATTATCAAAAATTTCCTCAATTGACTATACACACTTACAGCTGGGATCCCATTATCAAATACATCAAAGACCAACACAGCGCATATCTGCGCAAAGAGCTCACAGCCATGCGAGACCGATACATCCAAGATACGCGTATCCATTGTTGCTTGTACTTCATCAATCCGACGGGTCACGCGTTGAGGCCAATTGATGTAATTGTGATGAAGAAACTGAGCGAGGTTGTCAATGTTGTGCCGGTTATTGCGAAGAGCGATAGCTTGACCTTGGAGGAGCGGGAAAGGTTCAAGTTAAAAGTATACCATCTGATTATTACATGTCTTGAATTTTGTTCTTATTTTTCTGCTTGCAGATCAGGGAAGAGTTGGTTTTCAACAGCATTCGTTTGTATCCCTTTGATACGGATGAGGATGAAGAAGAAGAGGTTCATCTTAATGAAAGCATCAGAGTAAGTTTATCTGGCTATTATTCTTGCTCATCTATCAACTCTTGATTTGGCAGCAAATCATTCCTTTCTCTGTTGTTGGCTCGGAGAACAACGTGATCATCGATGGCAAGTCAGTACGTGGACGCAAGAACCGCTGGGGTGTTGTCAATGTGGAAGACTCGAAGCACTGCGAGTTTGTGCACTTGCGTAACTTCTTGACGAGGTGGGTTATCATTTTCTCGGCTTGTGGGCATTTTATTGAACCGAACCTTTGTTTTTAGGACACACCTGCAAGACCTCATTGAAACAACTGCCCAAATCCACTATGAGGCGTTCCGGTCGAAGCAGTTAATCGCGCTGAAGGAAGGCGTCAACCAGCGACCTGCAGGTGCCCAGTAGATATGCGCGCACTATGCTCAAAATAGCTTCTGTATACCCCACCTTTCTTGAACTTTGGTCATCCTACGTATTACTGTGGAATGTTTCTTTATACAGCTTTTGATGTCGTGCGGTGTGATACAAATTTAGCGAGAGCTAATGATGATGTCAGATTCCTGAGTCATGCGCAGGTCTGTTTCGTAAGCGATGGTCCCCTTAATTCGTCTCATCTGCTCCAGCCTTTTATTTCTCCCCGCCAATGCCCCTTTGAAGGTGTCTTGCTAGTTGGACTGTATTTTACGAGAATATCACGACTTTTCCCAAAATGACCCCCAACTACTCCCGCATCGCCATATGGTATGCAAAGCTTGCTGCTTTCAAGGTTGAGGACCTCTTCTCGCGCAAAAAGGAAGCGGGTCCGCGAAGGACTGTATTCGTCAATGAAAATCTACCAGACGACTACCGTGACCACAGGGGTAGGGTCAAACCCGAACATGTCTATTCCTCGAACCAAGTTATCACCTCCAAATACACCATTATCACTTTCCTACCGAGAAACTTGTTAGAGCAATTTAGGCGTGTCGCAAACATGTCAGTCTTCATTTAACTATCATCCAGTTTGCGCTCTATCACCAATGAATGTCCGATGCTGTCCATTCCGTTTTCTATTCTTACAAGTTAGGCTTATACTTACGATTCAAAACTTAGCTTCTTCCTTGGCATTGCTATTCTCCAGTTCTTCCCAAAGTTCTCAACCATTTCACCTGGCCTAGTCATCTTCCCTCTCCTCATCGTTGTGGGTATCACGGCCATTAAGGACGGGTATGAAGATGTCAAGCGGCACCAGTCAGACCACAGAGTCAACAACGCATCGGTTCGTGTGCTGGGTGGAAGTGACTGGGTCAATCCCAATGTCATGCAACGCAAAAGCAAAACTTTTGTTCGAGGCGTCTTGCGTACATACGGACGTAGGATACAGAAAGTCAAACGCAGCCCGAAAGAGGAAGCACTCGTCGGCGTGACCACCCTGGCTGCTCAAGAACACATAGAGCCAGAATATGATGACGTCGTAGAAGAAGCTCATGGGCTATGGTCCCATCTCAATCACCTCCCTGAACATGCGACCAGAGACCTCGAAAAGGATGACAACCGCCCACATTGGAGGAAAAAGGCATGGGAGGACACAGCCGTTGGTGACTTTGTCAAGGTCCTCGACAACGAATCAATTCCAGCAGACATTCTCATATGTTCCACCTCAGAAGATGAGAACGTAGCTTTTGTCGAGACCAAGAACCTTGATGGGGAGACAAACCTTAAATCTAGGAATGCTGTTCCTGCACTCGCGCATCTACGAACCGCTGCCGATTGTGCATCCCCACATAATGCGTTTAGGGTCGATTGTGATAGACCCGACGTGAATATGTACAGATTGAATGCGGCAATCAAGGTCGGAAAGGAAGCTTTCCCTGTGGACATGCAGATGGCGCTATTGAGAGGCACAGTATTGAAGAATACAAAATGGTTGATCGGGATAGTTATCTACACCGGAGAGGACACGAAGATTGTGATGAATTCCGGTGGTACTCCAAGCAAAAGGAGCAAGGTCGAGAGACAGATGAATCCTCAGGTGTAGGTGTTCTATTATGTTTATCTCCCCTATTCTATCGGCTGATGGCACCATTTGTCAAGGTTTTTAAATTTGTTTCTCCTTGCGCTCATGGCCACTGCCTGTGGTGTCGTTGACTCCATTCTCGAGCACAGGGACTATCCGAGATCGGCACCCTGGTTATATAATGACAATCGACCAGGCGACAATCCCTCCATTAATGGTCTTGTAACTTTCTTTTTCGCGCTCATCACGTATGTTTCTTTTGTGTCTGTTTGCTGCAGATCTCATTTCATTTTACCTCATCTCAATAGGTTTCAAAATATCGTTCCTATATCTCTGTACATTTCCATTGAATTTGTGCGGACGTGCCAAGCTGCCTTTATATACTTCGACTCAGAGATGGTGTATAAGGGCCAATCGACCCTGGCGCGTAGCTGGAATTTATCAGATGACTTGGGTCAAGTGGAGTATATTTTTTCAGATAAAACAGGGACTTTGACCCAGGTAAACCTCTCTGTTTCTTACAAAGATTTATTGGATGCTGATTGTTGTAAAATTCCCTTTTCAATAGAATTCGATGGTATTTAGGAAATGTTCCATTGGGGGAAAGGTGTACAACGGTGACGTGTCTGAAGAAGGGGAGAGCAGTGGCAGAAATGGCTTGCCGAAAGACCTTCCACCTGCTTATATTGCTTCCTCCGGAGAGCCGTATGTAGGCATCGATAATCCTCCAGAAAAATTCCCTTCGTCGCCATCTTCAAGAATTGGCTATCAGCAGCAACCTGGACCTTCATTTGACTCAAAACCATCCCCTGACATCAAAGAAGTCACCACCAACTCATCTACATCGACTCCGGACGACAATCGCTCGCCTACCAGCTCCGAGTCAAAACACTTCCGTGATGCCGAGCTTACACGAGACCTTCTTTCTGCCGTGCATGCCGACCAGGACTCGGTCAACGCGACCCATGCACGACAACTCAATGGGTTTTTCTCAGTGCTTGCCCTATGTCATACAGTCTTGACAACTGTTGATAAAGAGACTGGTAAAATCGAGTACAAGGCACAGAGTCCGGATGAGTCAGCGCTTGTACAAGCTGCGGCTGATATGGGTTTTGTGTTTAAGGGAAGAGAGAAAGAAGTTTTACTTTTGCAAACCCCGTTTGGATCTGTGAATGTTGGGGGACCTGTGGAGGATGAGGATGAAACCATTGGGAGGAAAAGGACCGAGTCTCAACATTCGTCTTCCGGCTCTGGAATGGATGCTACTAGTGGGGAAGGCGCTCTCGAACGTTATGAGCTCCTGAACATCCTTGAATTCACCAGTGTGCGTAAAAGGATGAGTGTAGTGCTCCGAAAATTGGATGGTGACGATACACGTTTGTTTTTGTTAAGCAAAGGTGCGGACAGTGTCGTTTTTGAACGGTTGAAGCCTGGTGGGGAGGAGTTGAAAAAGGTCACGGAGAAGCATTTGGATGACTTTGCTAGTCATGGGTTGAGGACGCTTACCTTGGCTTATAAAGTCATTGGGGGTGAGGTTTTTATCTTTCTATGATGTTGTAGACGTTGGGGCTAATCTTTTCCATTCCAGAGGACGAGTATAATGCATGGAATGAACGATACCATGAAGCTACGGTGGCCATGGATGATCGCGAGGCCAAAATCGAAGCGTTATCAGACGAACTTGAGCAAGGCCTACGATTGCTAGGGGCTACAGCAATTGAGGACCGCTTGCAAGATGGTGTTCCAGAAACCATTGCAGACCTGAAGCGAGCAGGGATTAAGATTTGGGTGGCCACGGGCGATAAGCTGGAGACTGCTATTGGTATGTATATGTTTGTTAATATGTCATCGCAACAGCATGCTTATCGTTTTCATTGTAGCCATCGGACACAGCACCAATCTTATCGGACAAGATTCGAATATCATAGTTGTCCGAGGCGGGAACACGTCGGGAAAACCGGTATATCAACAGATTCTGCATGCAGTCGAGGAGTTCTTCCCCGACAGTGGAATTTTGGATGAAAATGGTGAGCCAACGGATGCTAGGAAGGCACATCCTGGACTTAAAGAGGGCTCAGGGCATTCGAGTCAGCGTCCCCTTTTCTCTTCCATGCAACAACAACAGCAGTACCCTAACACAACTGGCGGTCCATTAAAGAGGATTGCTACCGGAATTTCAGATATCGTTGGTCCAAACAATGGAGATCGACCTGGAGGGTTCGTGCTCGTTATTGATGGTGCAGCGTTGGATGTTGCTCTTTCCGAGGAGAACCATAGGAAATTGTTGTTACGTCTTGCGATGGTGTGTGAGGGTGTAATTTGTTGTCGGGTATCACCGTTACAGAAGGCGATGGTGGTGAAGTTAGTGAAAGATAGGTTGGATACGATGACATTAGCGATTGGTGATGGCGCAAATGATGTCAGTATGATTCAGGTATGTGTTTTTGGGTTTTGTGACGCGTCTTGCAGCCACTCATTCCATTTCATTTCTTTCTGTTGACGTCCATTATCATCACGATACTGTTTTTTCTTTCGTAGGCCGCTGATGTCGGTGTTGGTATCTCGGGTGAAGAAGGCCTGCAAGCTGTCAATTCATCAGATTACGCTATTGCACAGGTACGTCGGTAGACTCGTCATCTCGAATGGAAAGTATTGATTTCTGCGTGCAGTTCCGATTTTTAAAGCGTCTATTGTTGGTACATGGCCATTGGTCCTATGCTAGGAATGGAACTATGTGAGTAGTTTCCATTTTTAAATTTCTCGTCTCTAACGTTACTATTCTTGGATGGTTCAGGATTTTGAATTTCTTCTATAAAAACATCGTGTGTATTGGTGTGCTTTGGTGGTTTCAAATTTACTGCGCGTGGAGTTCAACCTAGTACGTTTGTTTCTGTGCGGATTAACCCCATGGCTCAACGTTCTCTTCTTATGCAGTGTTTTTGAATATACCTATCTATTGTTTTGGAACTCGTTCTGGACAATAGCACCTGTGATAGGCATTGGATTATTTGACAGGTTTGCTGGTATGTATCTGCACAACAATTAACTATCGTTGTAGCATGCTCAAAGTTGCCTACAGATGACCATGTGTTGATGAACGTTCCGGAATTATACTGGTATGGTCGGGAGGGCAAGTGGTTTGGAATGCGGTCGTTTATTGTCTATATGTTCGATGGCGTCTTTCAGGTTGGTTTTCAGTCAAATTTTTGACAATGAAATATTAATTGGATTTGATAGTCTGCCCTCATCTACTTCCTTATTGCATATACTTATCTCAGCACTTCTGCACGACCTGATGGATGGCAGATCACCTTGTATGAGTTTTCGACTGTATGTTTCTTTGGTGCTTGCTTTCAATTATTTACTGAGTCCGTTATAATCCAGACCATGGTGTTTGCTGCCGTTTTTGCTGCCAATTTCTTCAATGGCCTCAATACAAGTGTTTGGACCGGTTGGGTATTTTTCGCCGTATTCATTGGTGATATCCTTATATGGGTTTACACGGTATGTGGCCTTGTGTTGAGGTCTTGAAAGTTGAATCTCATTTCTGATGGCAGGCCGTTTACAATGCGATTCCCCCTTCATCGTTTGTGACATGGGTATGGGGCAACAACAACTTCTTATTCAAGTCGGCCTACTTTTGGCTTTGCCTTCCTCTCACTATCCTCCTTGCGCTGTTGCCTCGGTATATCTTCAAAGCATGGCAATTCGGCTTTCACCCTGACGATGTCGATATCCTCCGGTATATCAGCAAAAAAGATCCTAACAGAGACCTCTCCCGCGATCCTCAGACATGTAATCCCTTAACTGCTCTGAAAAGGCCTCGTCCGGCATCGATGGTATCACATACGCGGACAGACAGCGTAGCATCACTTCCTCAACAATTTAACGAATGTCGTTCGGGAAGCAGAACGGACATGTCGACGGGACAGCGTTCAGTACACCGCGGATTTGACTTTTCGACGGAGGAAAACGGGGTGGCGATTCGTCGAATGCAAACCAACCTTTCCGAAAGACGGCAAAGCAGTCGGAATTTGGCCGATGCGTCCTCGACGGGATTGCCCAGGCGACGGAGATCTACAATCAGCCATGTCCTGGCTGCACCGCGTAACTTTTTGCGACGGAAAGCAACGATCACGAAAGATATAGAACAATGAATAATTTTATCATTGCATCTCTCGATCTTATTCACTTTTAATCCATTACACATCTAACACACGCAACTTAATTCGATTTTCTTTTCCGTCCTACACAGCATTTCACCTTCATCATGCTCTTACCATATTGGGTTTTATTTTTCTAGATTTGTACTGTCGTCGCTATGGTTATGAATCTTTGTATTAAACAGCATTTCATTCCCCTGCCCCACTACCTATTCTCATGCATCATAATTATCTCCTTACGACCACTGATGTTTATCTTACCTACAATATGAACCTATCTAACATAGCTATGTTTTTAGACACATACAACAGTCGATGTCAGTGTTGGGTTCATAACCGTTCATGGTTGGTGTATTGCCCATAACATAGATGTGCATTTAGATGCGCACACTATAAAACTGATCACGTGTTGCATAATCATGTGGTCCAGAGTTATTGCTTATGTAACGTAGTTAGCGAAATATATCTACTAATCTACTAATCTACTAAGAAGAATCTACTAAGAAGAATGGGACAACGCCCTGGGATGATCATCAAGGTTGCATAAGCTGTCCGGATTTATTAACAAGCCACGAACCCGTGCCTACGGCACGGATTCGGGGCTTGCTGGGGGCAGAGCCCCCAGACCCCTGGCTGCATCACAACAGTGGAAACAGTCTCCAACCCCAATAATTAACACAGTCTCTAATCCCAATAGTCCACACAGTCTTCAATCCCAACTCAACACACAGTCTTCAATCTAAATAACACACACACAGGCTCATCTCACATACAATTAAATCATAATTTA
>Ga0193742_1000666_pt1 | contig 22198 bp, 29 predicted proteins | sample L2c1metaG_FD_165511 | JGI IMG/M metagenome (GOLD analysis project Ga0193742, IMG submission 165511) | Soil microbial communities from a riparian zone of the East river system, Colorado, United States - L2c1 | ecosystem: Environmental > Terrestrial > Soil > Riparian zone | place: USA: East River... | reverse complement strand
CAAAAATCATAGGCTTCTTTGTTTATTATTACCTACACTAATTAGCAATGTATATAGTGCAAATCTATAGTTCTGATATTTTGCTTAATTTTACTGATTTTTTCGTGATTTTTCGAGTCTATTTTTAGCATACCTGTCGAAACCCATGACCTGTAATAACCCATAGCCCGGACCGTCCACCGAAGGGTATGGGTTAAGACAGGTTCGACTGTATCAACCATTTGGACAAATGGCGGTGTACTAGCTACCTAATTTGTAAAGCCTCTAGCTCCTTTGCCACTGAAATTTAGGGTTCATCAACACATTGCATGTTGATGAACCGCTTGACTGCACCCTTCGTTTCTCTAAGCTCCCTTGCTTAGATACTATTTCATTGTGGAAGTGACAATATTTAACAGCATATGACCACTTCATTTGCCCTCAAAGTATTGTTTGAGGATTTCTGTGAGCATCTCCAATTCTTCCTTTCTTTAATTCTTTTCTTTCTTTTTTTCGGTCACAACACCCGACCTATTGAGTGGTAAACCGAAACTTCAGGATTATTTTTCGCCCAAAACAATGCTGTTCTGTATTTAGAGCGAGCCTCTTAAATTCGAGAACATTAGTCCAATGTTTGATTTTTAATTGAAAAAAATTCGCACTTCGCATGGCACTCACTGGCGGGTATGCTGCTCAAAGAAGCCCTCGAAATGTTCATAAATACATGTCTACATCTTACAGCTTGCTAATTGATAGACCATACAAGCCCTCGAAGTGGCTGCATGTGCGCGAAGTCAGGAGAGCTGGGTCACTCAGTGCCAGACGCTCCGGAACTAGAAACTGGTGATGCAGAAGCCATGCGGGAGGTGGGCCAGTGGAAGATTGACGACGAAGTGGGACAGCCTGGTCACCACTAATGCGTGTAAATGGTACAATATGTGTAATTCCTTGATATACATGTGCTTTGAAAACATAATGACAAAACTAGGGTAGCAATGCAATGAGAGTGAGAAAACAAGCAGTGAAGATAACTAGGACGAGCATAACTAAGACGAGCAAAATCGATGAAATGAATAAAGATAACATTAAAATGTGTGCTTGAAAAAACCGAAACAGGATATCAAAGTTCTGCCTCTAGGTTTTGAAGTTGTGCCCGCAAAGCTTCAATTTGTTTGAGTTTGGCCTCCTTCTCGTTCTGGGTAGGATTAACCTGTGGAGGAACATAATCACTAGAGAATAGTGTTCCTGCGGAAGGGGCAGTTGCAAAACAATTATCGTCATTCCCTTGATGATTCCAGGACAGACTCGGAATTTGGAAGTAAGACAGCGGATCGGAGAGAACTTGAGGAGGCTGGGTGGGAAGCATGTTCTCAAAAGAAAACAAAGAGGAATGATCATGAGAGGGGATATCAGGAAAGAAAGGTATATCTGTAAAAGAAGCTATGCAGTGTCAGCTTGAGTCTAGAAGCTAGATTGCGACAATACCTTGTGGTATGTCCAAATCTTTCAAATAGTTTTCGAACAGGAGGAAGTCGAAGCTAGGGTTAAGAGCTTGAGCTTTGTCAAGTGACTGCAGTTCTGAGTTTCCGTCTGATGGGAGGGAAGGTGCAGCTAAAGCAGGTGTAAAAAAACTCCGATCACCCAACAAAACGAGGAATACTTACTAGGACAAGGACCTGGAGAACTGGCGAGCCAAAAGGGTTGCATGGTATCTGGAGATGTATTGTAGTTGTATAGATCCACTTCCAATTGGGTGTCATCCAAGGATTCCACGCTGACGGGCTCAGGGATATTGTTGTTGATTGCTTTACCAAACAATGTTTTATCAAAGTCGGTAACGATGGGACTGGCCGAAGGCAATGGATCAGACACAGTTTGAAGCCGAGGAACTGACAAGGCATTGTGCGGGCGCTTAGGAGGACCGTCATTGCCTGCATCTGATAAACGGCGTTTACGTTTTCCGGATGGCGCTGCTAGAACTGGGGGAGTAGAGATGATAATGCAGTCATTCCCTGATGTGGCTTGATCTGAAGGTGTGGCATTGCTATCTCGAAGAATGCCAGACAAGGATGCTGCTGGGGAGGGTAAGTTGGCAATAGCAAGGTCACGGGAAATTTGATCAGAGTCCAGTCTAAAAAAGAGTGTGTCAATTGTGTCATCTTCAAGATTGATGTAAACCTATATACCTGCTACGTTTTTGAGGGTCAGCATGATGATCTACAACATCAAAATCGGGAGAGTCACGATCAGAATTACGGCGTTTACGACTGGTAGTTCGAGTGGCATCAAAAACTGGAAGAGGAGAAGCTGCTGAAGGTTGAAGTGATCGTTCAGATGAACGCTCGGGGGATGGATACGCGGATAGACGCTGTAGGTCTTGACCTCTCCTAAAATTCGCCACTTGGCGGCGTTTCTCTTCAGCTTGTGCACGAGTCTTCGTCTCAGGCATTAGGTCCCTGACTGCGCCGTCAAGTCTCGTCGCCGATGGCGTTTCGAATATATTGTCTGAATACAATTCTCTGGCACGAATTTCAATAGATTCAAATTCTGGATGGTGGCCGGCCATGGGTTCGACATCGGATATGTGTGTCGGGTAGGGACCATGATGTGACGTTTGACGAACTTCTTTGAAATGGGTTGCTGCCTCGACGATCTTGCTTCGCTTGTTTTCATAATGTTTTATGCGGAGTGCGTTCCATCCAATTCGTTTTCTGACATTAATAAACCAATTATCAATGTCTTTGAATGAGCATCTGGTGTCCCGTGCAATGGACGACTTCACATCCTTACTTGGATACGGATTATGAAGATGGTTCAATAACCACGTATAGGCCAATTCAACGTACGGAGGAAGTAACGCTGCGCTTTCGTCGGCCAATTGTCGAACAGTGTCTCCTGCTTCGCGTTCCATAGTTTGTTCTTTTTTTTAAAAAAAGGTGGAAATGACGGGAAGCCTACCTGACTTTCGTGATGGAGACAATGGTGCTCCAAGATCAAGATTATCCCGCAAGGATAACGCAAGGGACTTGGCCTCTTTATGAATCTCTAGAAATTGTTTTACGATAATTTCTACTCTGGGGGCTACTTGAAGGGCTAGCTCCAAGGTATCTTTGTCGACACGTTCTTCCTGAACAGCCTTACTAAAATTTGCCTGTAGACCGGACCAGAAGAGATAGAAAGCTTGTACAGCTTCAGGGCCTTGTAAGAAAGATGATATAAACTTTTCTTCTGCGCAAGCAAGTTGAGGATGGAATGGACTGGCCATTACTCTGGAGGTGGGGATTAGAGAATAAACGAACAGACCAAAATTTGAATGCCGAGCTTGAACAATGGCCGGCATGAAAGAGAAGGCCAAATAGTGCCAAGCAGTTATCGCATTGTCGGATTGAACACACCAATTTGTGATCGTGACTTCTCTCTACCCAGTGCAGTATCGACAGAATTTAAAACTATGGCCATTCAGTCACTTTACGGTGCAGAGATTGCAACCTGGAAGGATATTCGTCAAATAGCGACCTCTCTAGCGGAGAGGACTAAAAATGCCCAACAATTTCCCGTATCTTCTCCCCCACCTTCAAATTCATCAAAACCCAACCTACCCCTCGATCTTCCCTTCCCGCACACTATTCTGGAGCGAATATTGACCTCTGAACTGCCAGAGAGAACCCGTCAGAAGCTTATTAACTCCGTTACTCAAAGGGTCAATGAGCTGCGAGCATCTCTCTCAGTGGCAGGCTTGCACTATGATGATGTCCTACATCCAGCCTTTCAACGACTCTATCAAGAGAAATTCATACCCATTGTTGATTCCCGCCTCCAATCCCTACTCGCAGGTTCTACTCAGCGACAAAATAATCATCATGATAGAAGGCCAGCTTTCAACACCGTGAGCCCTTTAATCAGCAGCTTTTCTTTAACATGTACTTGAAATCACCATTCAGGAGTATACGCCATTCCTGGAGAAGTACTTCGAACACAATGCATATCCTTCGGCACCGGATCGGTCGGTTTTGGCTCGTAAATCTATGATGACGCCGAGACAGATTGAGGTTTGGGTACGTCCACATCCTTTGTTATTTTATTCTTTTTGATATCTCTTCCAGTTTCAAAACCATCGCAATCGTGCCAAAAAGGATGGAAAGATTTTAAAGCGGCTGTCTTCTAGTCTTGCATTGGATGTCTCTCTAGCGTCCTTGGTACAGAAAATGCCATCATTCAAGGGTCCAGCAATAGAGAGAATAAGCACTCCAGCAGATGACTCCTCCGATGAAGAGCTTGAAGGTGAAGATATACGTGTAAGTCATCTACATCTATTTTGAAACTAAAGCACTGATCAATCCAAGTCCAAGGTTTCTCTACCTGCCCCAGACCCGTCTTTTAATACTTTGTCTCCGCCCCACGCATTTCCAACCCGATTCCCCCCGATCGGCTGCAAGGATCCTTTCCCCAACACCAATGGGATTTTTCATTTTCCATCCCCATCGTGGATGCGCATCCCAGTCACAAGTGAACCCCCCTCTGAGTCGCTAAACATTGATCAGTTAACAGCCTTGTTTGCGTCGAAGCTAAACTTGCACGAGGATGTATCCGAGGCTCAAACCCAACGAAATAACTCTGCAGCTTGTTGCAGGCCATGGTTTGCCGCAACAGTTACCCTCCCGTCTCCAGCTCCACATCCCGCCCTACTGAGGACATCTTGCATGCACTCGACATCACCTCTGGCGCCTGATTCGTGTTTGCTTGACCTAAACCGGGCTACTCGTGGAGGTTCGACGTCTCCTTCTCCTAGAACTCATCCGCCAAGTCAAAATGTCTTCATAAACCGAAAAATGGCGTCATTTCCCCGACGAATACCCCCAAATGCCGGCCCAGACGTCAGCCCTCCGTCTATACCCTCTTTTGGTTCTCGGACATCATCCTTTAGCTCTACCACATCATCCCAAAGCAGATCAACCTCAACCTCATCAAGCAGATCAACCTCAACCTCATCCACTAGTATATCATCGGTCGATCCTATATCTCCCCTTTTCTCACCCATATCCCAATCTCGAAGCATGGGTCATATTGAAAATGAGTTCGAATCTTGCAACGAATATACTAATACCAGATCTCAGCCTCACTCAAACGACATCTTTCCTCTTGACTTAGGCCTGCTAGCCAAACAGATACTTCCTTTTGCGCAATATCAAACAAGTCCTCTTCTGACAATATCCGCCTCTAATTACCCTGCGGCGCAATCATGACCGTGACATCAGTATCAAGTTCGATTTCGCTTATCTTTTGTTTATCTTTATCTTGCTTTGCTAGTATGCTATTCACCTGCTTTCAGGTTCCAATCTTCAATGCTTTCGCCTTCATATGATTCCACATGTCCTAAACTCATACATAAATGTACAATTATATCGAGCACTGTATCGTATTATTCGGTCCGTTCATGGAATACATTTTATTCCTAGTCTGAGCAGTTTCCAAGTCGATCGCTCTATGGATTGAATGGTTTCGGCAAAGTGTAATTCGGGATTGGCGATGAGCTTTGTACGGGACACAATTCAAATTGTGGAGCTAAGGCACTCATCAGACTACATATACCAATAGCTGGGTACTTCTACAAATATACAAACGACTGTATTACCGCTAGTCGTTCTCATTCGCTAGTTGTGGAGATTATTGTATTACATTTTTCACAGAATTTTCGAAGCCTAACATAAACCGTCGTTAATTCAAATTTACGCACGGTGCGAAGAAAATAGACTTACAAGACTCATCAAACCACCCAAGCCACCCGAGTCGCCTCCTCCTGTGATACCGCCGCCGAACTTGGACTGGACGAGGAGCTTCACAACGGTCATAGCAGCACCATTAACCACATCCTGCTTGTTGCCCGAAGCAGCTCCCCCAGACTTATCGAACAGCTTCGTGGCCTCAGCCATAGCGAGACTAATAAGCTGCGTCTGGGAACCTCCTCCACCGCCAGAAGCTCCACCGCCAGAAGCTCCACCGCCAGAAGTAAACTTCTTGAGGGCCTAAATTATTATTTATGCCCAATTGAATCAATCATCATGTCAAAAAAGCTGGTCACATCAAAACGTACCTGCAGCGCTGCTGCGCCCCCCATATCACGAGCGCTCAAATTGCTACCTCCATTTTCGCTGTATGCCTTATTGTGGGCTTCCTGTACTCTGTTCTCGTCGACTGCCTCATTATGTTCGTGCTAGAAATAAAGATATATTCAGTACTGCGACAACGAAATGCTGGCATAGCAAGAAATAATTTACTTTATTGTCAGAAAGGAACCCCAAAGCATTGGAGAAAAGAGAAGACTCCCCGGAGCCGTGGGTTTCAGCTGTACGGACTACTTCATCATGATCAACTATGATGAAGACGGGATCAGTCAACATCCAGTGTCGAGATTCGTGAAGCAACCAAGACAACTGCACGACGAACATTGTGGCCCATTTTCTCCTCCCTGCTGTCCGGAATGGTGAGGAGAGTTGTACTCCTGTCCACCCGTCTTGGATACATCAGCTAAATAAACGATAATGAGCAGCGATCATGGTCGATCGCAGAGGTTTACAAAATCTCCCAATGAAAGTTGGGCATACAATGTGAGGCTTGGTAGGTGCTGTAGCCCACTTTAGCAAGGTTGATAAAGTTGTCCTATACACCGTTAATCAATATGCGTATTTGATATTGATAAATGAACGTACCATGATATCAGTGAATATGAGTTCTTGGAAGTCAAAAGCTGAAGGCTGGAAGTGCTAAAAATAGACCCTTTATCAGTCCAGTATTGACTTTCCCAGCACGTGGATTATTGTGCTTATATGGGATACATAACAACGACGGTAAGTACAGTACTACACAAATGCTTATGAAAAGAATGTTCCTTAGGCAAGATACAATCCTAATTATGAAACTCCCCGGTGCTCGTTCGCACCCACATTGGTACCCGTCTTCGTCGTCGTAGAAGGATAAGGTGAGTTAACGGTATGCAGACCACTCTCCAAAGGCGCACTCGTGGCAGGTATATCATTAGAGGATGGCCGTGACTCCGCATGTGTCGTAGTGACTTCGGACAGGTTCGGTAGTTTGTTGGAAATGGAAGTAGGGAGGTAGGTCTAGGACACTCGCGGTTAGCTTCCGCGCTTAGAAATAAGAAGAAACTATACCTGCGCAGTCTCAATAGTAGTCTGTGCAAGTGCCTTGACTTGTTCGACATATCCCGCACCCACAGCTTTAGCGTGGTCAACATCATTCTTCCCCTCCGAAACGGCAGCATTCGTCGTCTCCAAAACATCTCTCTGAAGTTTATCTGTGGCGCTGGTTGTTGACTCGCCTGTATATCCTTCGCTCATTGCCTGTTTTTAAGAAAAAGAGAATTAAATCTAGTTCTTTCAAAGGATCCATCACCTTCCACCAGTTTGCAGGGAGGAGGTATGAGGTGTTTATGATATGAAGATCCGACTAACCTTTGCAACAGCAGCAGCTTGCCGAGCCGCAGCCTTCGCTTCCTCAGCATTCATCTCAACCTGATGAGCGACTTTTGGGGTTGGAGCGTTGGCCTGGGCCTCCGCCGCCGTAGTCTCTAAAGCTGAATGCCTAGTAATAAATCAAGTATCAGTACAAATGACCCCAGCGACGAGTCGGGTGGGGAATACCGACTCCTTTCCCTTTACCTCGTCGACGTTAAAAATCTTGTTTGAGTTAGACATGTTGAATGAAAAATGATTTTGCGTTCATGAATTTTATACCCCACTTGCATTCATGACATCACTGGTCAATGACGTCGACGAGCCCCGACTCCGAGTTTAAGTTGGAAGGGAACTGCATTGACATTGATAATGAACAGAGAGGGACTGGCAGGTACATACTAACTATCTCAAGAACTTTCAATGAACGTGGTATGGAGGGGAAAAAAAAACTTGCAGCGGTTTGGAAACAAAACACTTGGAGAAAAAGGATCGTAGGACACGTAAACTGTAATTGAGGGTATGATGGATGGATGGATGGCAGGTAATGTGAATGGGGAATTTCAGTCGAGAAAGTGAAATGAATCGAAAGAGAGATAACATGAAAAAAAGGAAAATTTGCTGCATGGTACTCAAAAAAACAATAGCATGGAGAACAAGAACAAAAAAAAAGGAATAAAACATGACTGTCTGTTTTGTTTAAAAAAAAAAAACAAGGATTGAACAATTGCAATTGGGGAAAGGCCAAAAGAAAAGGCGTTATCATGAATAAACCATCTCACCCTCATTTTTTTTTTCTTCTTTTCACAAACCCACAAGGCCTCTAACTTAACGTTGCGCACTACTACCCCCTTCCTCCCAACTCCCCATCTTCAGAAACCTAGCCAAAACATCTTCCGATCCACGTTTAAACAACTCCACACCCCTAGCAGGGTCCCATACCCTTCCTGTCTTTCTCACCGGCGATAGCATAGTCACGGGGACGAGATGCCCATCACTAGGAGAGAATAGACCATTTGAGGATGCAGGTGAGCCGACGGAAGAGTCGTTGGATGCTTGACGGCTGATTATGGAGGAAGGTGAGAATTTGTGGGTTATTGGTAAGGATTGGAGGGTCGTTGGTGGTGGGGATTTGACTGTGGATGGTAATGGGGCTACTTGAGCGGCATTAGTGGGTGTGATACTGGTAGACGAAGAGTTTGACGTCCGGCTCAAGAGAGGCTTGGTTAACAAAGTAGGTGAATCCATTTTCGATCTCGCCTTAAAAGGCGCAGCAGGAGAGATTATAGGTGACGGAGCGACAAAAAAGTCCCGATGAGACCTCAACGGAGATCTAGGTGCTGGCGAAACCGAAGGAGATTTCTGCAGAAGCTCACCAGCAGCAGTGAAAAACACCGCATTATCACTGCTGCTACTGCTCACATCTCTAGTCATAGCAGGAGGCGACACACCCGACACTATAGGTGCCCAATGCCGCTTACTAGATGCCGACAACTTCCTCGAACTCTGTCTCTCCGCCTGAGGTTTTGGGGGAGGATCGGCTTGAACGCCTTGGCTTCGCGTCTCCAAAGTGATAGTCTGCACTCCACGTTGTTTGTATTCCTTCTTTTTGCCTTTATGCCTAGTAGTAACGGACATGAGGGAATTACTCCTCGACCTCCTCCTACTCGTTTCTCGATCAATATCATCATCATCCCACTTATCCCCCGCCGCCTTAGCAGCAGCCGTTAAATCGTCCTCATCTTCATCATCCGCATTATCCTCATCATCTCCATCCCGACTACTAATCTCCGCACGTTCATCCCAGCTCTTTCGCCGTCCCTTCCTATAGCTGCTGTCCTCAAATGCAGGGGCCAACGGTGGCGGCGGGGGCGGTGCCCTAACAAGCCTAGAAGCGTATTTTTGGATACTGGGGATATTATCCCAAGCATTGGCATAATTGAACGACGTAGGCAAGCCATGCAGCGGCGAAAGCTGCGTAGTGCGTGGTTGTCCTATAGAACCCTTCGTTTCAGGTGTACTAGGCGCAGTCGTCGTAGATGTCTGACTCTGGCTACTCGGACTCAAAAACAACGAAGGAGGCGGGGCGTCTGAATCGGGAAAAATTCGCGCAGGCATGACACGTGGCCCCTCTTCCCATGGAAACACACTCTTCACTCTGCTTCGATCAGGGCTTGGTGTAGCGCCTAAATACGAATCGCCGGTCACGTTACGGTAATGACCTTGTTTGATAAGAGATTCAGGGATTTCGGGGGCTGGAAGGGGTTTAAAGAAACCGCTAGAGTCTGGTAGGGTGGTAGGGCTGGTGTGGGATTGGTCGTTGTGTCTGGATGGAGTGTGGTCCCAGATGTTGGCGAAATAAGTATCGACGGGAAATGCGTTGGGCATTGGGGTTGTGTTTGGTGGAGGCTCGATGGCCGGATTCCAGGAAAGTAGGGGAGGAGAAGAGGGCCGTGGACGTTCATGATGTTGTATATGCTCCTGTACAGTGTGAGTTTGATGCGGTGACGGTGGTGAATCTTGTTGGTAATGCTGTTGTCGATGATGTGGTTCATGCTGTTGCTGCGCCTCATGATATTTCTGTTGTTGTTCCAGATGAACGACCAACAAGCGTTCAGAATCACTTTTACTCGTGCAAGGTTCAGGTGTGGAGTGATAGACATTTGGCAATGGAGAGGGAGTGGTAGGAAGAGACACAGAGTGCAAACGAGGACTGGCAGGACATTCCTCGGGTCCAGGGGTTGGTAAAGTATGCCAACGATTGACATCATCACCGAAATGGGCATGGCGGGTCAGGGGCGTGGAGGGCACTGCTGGTTCATGGGAAAAATATTCGCTCGGCGAATTATCGGAGGTCTCGACGTAGATGGCCGGTGCCGAGGGTAGGATCTCTTGTTTTACTTCTTCCTTGTGTTCTTCGGGTTTTTGTTTTCGTGGCCGCATCAAGTCGAAGCGACCCTCGAGGGGTAAAGTTTTGTATTCACCCTCTCCAGGAAGGGTACTAGATGGTACAGCGGATGCATTGTGACCTTGTATGGCCAAGCGCTTGAGGTCATCCAAGGAATGAACATTTACAGGGGTCGATTCTGAAGGAGGCGCGTCCCAAACGGAAGTATAGCGCTTTAATTCGAACTGATCTTGAGAAGGAGGAGATTGTATGCGATAGTGGCGATCATACACATCATACCAACGGTCGACAAGGGATTGATAGTCATAAGCTCTTTGTGGATCATGGTCTTCTGATGGACGCGAGGCGGAGAAAGGCGGACGATAGGCGATAGAATTCCACGGTTTATTAGGACCAATGAAATGGATTGCGGATATCTGAGAACCATATCTTTCGTATGCAGGGGCGTATCTAAGGAAGAGAGGGTTAGAGATAGTGCCGTAAAGATAGTGCAATTAAAAAACAACAAACGTGTAAGCTGCAGTGGGAGTGGTGTTGTAGGTGAAACTGAGTCTGTTCCAATCGCCACCTCGCCATTCGTTGAGAATGCCTTGGTCGCCACCATCCCAAGAGGGATTGTTGTTTAAGAGTTGGTTGAGTTGAGTGAATTTGTCCTCTCCTGGAGTGAGGACCATGACGCCTGAATTAAATATATCTGGCCAACCAACATCTGGGACAGCTGAGAACTGGTGAGGGAGAGAGAAAAGATGGTCGATGGGACGTATTGGGAGGACGTCTGCATCGAGAAAGATAATTTTTGAGAATTGAGTGAGACGAAATACATGTAGTTTTGTAAGGACAGTTGCTAGGTCAGGACGACCCAGAAGATTTAGACCATGTTTATTATCCTGTTCTAGGATTTCGACGCCAACGACTAGGTTGAAAGCCTTTCTGAGAGATTTTATAGTTGAAACATCGAGTGATTCTGGGGTTACGAGACAGACGGTGTAAGAATTTTTGTGTAGATTGACTAGAGCCGCGACCTGAGCGAGAGCACCTGGAAGATAAGGGTCTGATGAAACGAGGGTAACGAATGCGTGCATGTAGTCGTCGTCTCTGGTCAAGGAGTCATGAAGTCATGATCGTTCTTTGCAACCAACTGTGATGTCCTCGCTTTGCTTCAGATCTCGTTATCCACTCTTCTTCACACGTTCGCCTGTGACCCGCTTCTCTCTTCGCAGACATGCTATCTGGCTACTGCCCTTCTCAGCGGGCATATCTCTCTACGTTGCTCCATGGAATCCACCTCCTAAGCTTCCACCTACTTTATTCTCATCACCAAATCTTATCCCTTCCCCGATTCCTACCATCTTCTCCCCGTCAGAATCACATAGATCAATGCGCTCCACTATCCTGACTTTTCTAGTAGATAACATATGGGAACCCCTGCTCACAGCAAAGCGTTTCATATACCTCTTTGTCCTCTTCGTTCCAGTCATAATATCAACTCCTATGCTACTAATAGGTAAACCCCATAAACGCTTCAAAGGCGACAGGTGGGGCGCCATTTGGTGGTATGCTTTCCTTGTAAGAACCATGGAATCAGCTGGTCCAACGTTCATAAAGGTACCTTTTTCTTTTCCCATCATTCCTACTCCTTACAGATCATTCTTTATTAGCTCGCCCAATGGGCTGCTTCCCGTGCCGATCTCTTCCCTTCTGCTCTTTGTGATACCTTGGCTTCTCTTCACTCACATGGAAAACCACACCCTCTACGCCACACTAAATCCGTCATTCAAGCAGTCTTCCAACGCCCCTTTGATCAAGTTTTCGAACAATTCGAAGAGGTCCCAATTGGCTCGGGCGCTATTGCTCAAGTCTACCGAGCAACTCTCAAACAAGACCTAATACCGCCTTCATATCTAGGCCCTAGACGCACCCGTAAAACACCAGGTGGTCCCCTCGGTCCTGTTATCCTTCAAGACCCCCTTCCTTCCGTCCCAACGGCATCCGTAGCCATCAAAGTACTTCATCCAAATGTATCCAAATTAATAACCCGCGATCTTCGCATCATGTCTTTCTTTGCCCACTGCATAAATATCCTTCCAGGAATGCAATGGCTGTCTCTTCCTGAAGAAGTTGATGTATTCGGTTGTATGATGAACCAACAGCTGGATCTCAGACATGAAGCCGACAATCTCTTGACATTCGAGTCCAACTTTGCTTCCAGAAAAGTTCCAGTCACCTTCCCTAGACCACTCAAGATGTGGTCAGCTAAGGAGTTGCTCGTTGAAGAGTACATGAATGCGCTTCCTCTTGGAGCTTTTCTTCTCAATGGTGGAGGTCCATTCGATGACCAGATCGCCACTATCGGTCTAGACGCTTTCCTAGTAAGTTTCATCTTAGTGATTTTTTTTTGTTTCTTACCATTAGCAGAACATGCTCCTCCTTGACAATTTTGTTCACGCAGACTTGCACCCCGGCAACATCATGATCAAGTTCAGCAAACCACCCACAACCCGCCTTCTCCTCCAAAATATCTATGACCACTGTTTCCAAAAAGAAGCATCCCCGATCATCTCTGCAGACTACTCCGAATCCAATACCATCGTTGATCACCTCCGCCCTCTCATCAACAAACCCGAAAAATGGCTCCAAGAACTATACAACCTATATCAAAAAGGCTACGTTCCCGAAATCGTCTTCATAGACGCCGGCCTCGTAACCACTCTCAACGCTCAAAACCGTCAAAATTTCCTCGACCTCTTCCGAGCCGTAGCCGAATTCGACGGATACCTCACAGGTCAACTCATGATTGCACGTTCCCGTTCTCCAGACCTAGCCATCGAAACCGAAACATTCGCTTTAAAAATGCAACATCTCGTCTTAAGCGTCAAACGGCGTACATTCTCTCTAGGTCAGATCAAGATATCAGATTTATTGAGTGAAGTGTTGAGGAATGTGAGGGTACATCATGTGAAGATGGAAGGTGATTTTGTGAATACTGTTATTTCTATTTTATTATTGGAGGGGATTGGAAGGCAGTTGGATCCAAGTTTAGATTTGTTTGCTAGCGCGTTGCCCATTTTGAGACAGCTGGGTGGACAAATGGCGACTAGGGAGAATTTGCCGTCTAGTAATTTGGGAGCATTGTTGAAAGTGAGGACAAGTTCCAGGTTCTGGAAAGGTTAATGACACTGATTTTTTTTAAAAAAAAAACTAGGTTTGGGTGTGGGTAGAGGCCCGTTCCTTTATTTCATCAGCCATCGTCAACATCGACGATCTGGTCAAATACGATTTGTGCGTCTTGAACTGACTTTATTTATTTATAGCCAAAATTGATTTGGATCCAGATTATGCCCCAGCGTGTGATGTCATTACGATATACGACGGCCCGTTTTCATCCACATACTCTACACACCAAGGCGAAACGACCTCCAGCGGAAGGATAATGAAGTACAGCATTTTTAGGTCGAGGTGTTCTTAGGGCACTGAAGCCGAAATCGGTGAAGATCCAGTATGGGACGCAACCGATTTTTGGGATAACGTTCAACGAATGGCGTCCGAATGCCAACCCATACACGAAGTCGGGTCAACAATCATTAATCATTAGTCGGCACAAAAAAGTAAATTTCCAACTCTACCCGTAGTCCAAAGCACGCCGGCCTTCTTTACAAGCCTATTTTAATTCTGCACACATTAACACACTACACCCCGAATAACAACAAGTTTACTCAAATCCACCAAAATTGACCTGAGCGATATCGGCCCCGTTATCCGAGTACCACTGTATTTGCTTTTGGGACTGAAGTTTTTGCGAAGATGGGTTGGAGGTGCTTGGTGGTTTCTGGAGCGATGATCTGGCATGGACGAATGTACTTGTAGGGACGACGATTCATGATCCTGGGACGAGTACGAATTTGGAGTGGTATCCTGGGACATTGCCACTTGTAGAAAAAAATAGAAGGGTATAGAAATCAGCTTTTAGATATAATATGGTACTGTCTGGTTTCTAATACTTATGATGTATACTTCGACCCCATTGAAGTCTATGATCCCTCATGGTGCTCCTGTTTGTTGGTTCGTTGAACCTCAGATGTATACAGGATGGAGTCATTCACGGATCACGAGGACTTGTAGGGTATTGGGAATGTGGGCCCAAGATGGTCAGTATTATTGAGACAGGTGCCATGGTGGGAGTAGGCTAGTCGCCAATATCTGCTGGGGGGATTTCGCGGCCGATACCTTGAATTTTTGTTGTCAAATCTTTTCAAAAGCGATTTATTTCAAAAAGGGTGGTACCTTCCAAGTAAGTCCTGCTTATAAATCATTATTCTTTGACCCGAACGGTCATGGAGGAAGGAACCTCAAAACTGCTTACCTCTGCTGGCTTTAATGTTTTTAACGCTCGACTTCAGACAACAGCTCTGACGACTACTCGAAAAGCTGTTGGTTTACCGTCTGATGTCGCTTTTCACCGTTCTATGGATCACAGTTTCGCGCAAGATCTGGATGCTTTCTCGGAAAGAGTCTTGCTTGTCACTAACAAGCTTTTGAACTTGGTTGCGACGGTAGATCAATCTCAAGGTGCTCGAGAAAAGGGAAAAGGCAAGTTGGCAAGTCAGGATGATGTTGTCGATAATTTCCATTCGCTTGTGGTTGATTCCATGGACCAGTTGCTGGAGAAAACTGCGAGTTTTCAATGACCTTGAATTCCGTTTGATTTATATTAATTCATCAATTCATCCAGGATATATGTCTTGACGACTTTCTGGGCAAAAACAGAGCTCCTGCAGTTGCGATTAATCCGCCAATAACCTCGACTCTAGGAGGAAAGGTACGTAGTATCAGCAGCTTCTTACCTATCTCTTATAGATCTCACCGAACCCAACTCAGAAGCCATCTGCGATCCATCTTGAACCTGTCATCCAACACGCCGTTCATTTGCCAAAACCTCAATTATCCTTCAAGAAAAAACCTGACAACTCAGATTCGCCATGGTACCCAACGTTTACTCACAAGTATAACGCGCAGGTCCCGCTGGGACATGTCTATCATGATTCAGGCGCTGAAATTGATGAGAGCGTTGTGTATGTAGCTGGACTTTCCTTCTACCAACTGTGTTGCTGACATGCTTTCAGAGCTAATCACCCCTACCGCTACGAAATTAGACACCTTGCATATCCACCGAGAATGTTTGTGCCTTGTACCCCGGATTTACCTGCATCCCTTGCGGATACCCAAGCGACATGGGTTGCTACCGTAGACGCTTTCCAATTTATGCTTTCGAAACTGAGGAAAGCTACAGAGATTGCGGTGGATCTGGAACATCATAGTTATAGGTCGTATTCTGGTTTTTTATGTTTGATGCAGATCAGCGACAGGGAAGAAGATTGGGTAGTTGACCTGTTGGCAGTGAGAGATGAAGTGGAGTCATTGAACGAGGTGTTTACGGATCCAGGCATAGTCAAGGTATTCTTCTATCCACACCATCCCTTTTAAATTCTAATCATCGATTTCAGGTTTTACATGGAGCAGACAGCGATATAGTATGGCTGCAACAGGATTTTAATGTGTATATTGTCAACCTCTTTGATACTTTCCACGCGTCCAAACTCCTTGGTACTTGACAACTCTCGTGAAATTACATTTTGGCTCATTTTGACTTCCAGAATTTCCACGACATGGTTTGGCCAACCTCCTTGAAATGTACTGTGACTTTGTTCCGGACAAAAGATATCAACTGGCGGATTGGCGGATACGGTACATTACCTCTATATACAACTTCGTTTTCGCTGATCCTTTGAATTGGTAGCCCCCTCCCTAAAGATATGCTGAAGTATGCTCGATCAGACACCCATTTTCTGCTGTATATATACGATAACCTTCGAAACGCCCTACTTGACCGCTCTCAGACTGCATCGCAATCTCAATCAGGTTTGCAAATGTCTGCTAGTTCTCCTCTTGAACAAGGGCTGTTGGGTCAAGCTTTGGCGCGATCAGCAGAAACTTCGTTGAGGGTTTACACCAAGGAGCCTTACGATGCCATAGGAGGCTCGGGCCTGGGCGGATGGGACAAGCTTGCCAGAAAGTGGAATAAAGTCACGTTGACCGCTGGGGGACCTGGGGTAGGAGTAGGGGCTATGCAGAGGGAGGTATACAGGCGTGTGCATGGGTGGAGAGACAAGGTAGCAAGGGAAGAGGATGAAAGTACAAAGTACGTTGTTTCCTCTTCCCTCCACGGATGATCGATCAATTTATGTGTTTTAAGATACGTGTTACAGAACCATATGTTGTTCCACATCGCAGAACAGCCGCCTGCCGAAATGGCTTCTTTACTTGGGATGTTTAAGACTTCGGTGCCTGCTGTGGTAAAAAGAAGGGCGAAGGAGCTTTTATATGTGGTTAGGGAAGCGGTGAAACGAGGTCTTAGTTTGGCGAAGGAACCTAGTTCAGTTCAGTGTTTTGGTGACGATCAGGAAGAAGAGGTAGTAGCGAGTACGAACGGTGAGCCAAGAAAGGCTGTGCTGTTAGCATCGGAAGTGAAGTCTTTGGAAATGGTGGATGAGAGTAATTTGTGGGGATCTGGTATGGTCTTTTCCTCGTTCATCAATCTCGAGAGCTGATTGGATGACAGGACCTTCTAAGGGGGCTTTCTCAACTTCACAGTCATCGTTGTTTGGGCCGTCGCAGTCACTGTGGCCTTCGGCATCTGGTTCGACTCTGTTTGCAACTTCGACTAGCACTCTTTTTGGAGCAGTGAGCGTCGGTTCAAGTCGGAATATAGTAAGATATCGCATATATCTCTCAGGAATGGCCTGGCATTGAATTGAAACTTCACCCGTGTAGGCATCATCTGCAGGCTTACGTTCGTTGGTTTCTTCAGAGGACAAACCTCACCTCAATGAGCTAGTAGCCAAGATCAATCGCAGTTTCGTGATGGCACCGGTGGTTCCTCAGGTTTTCTTGCGCTTCTCCTGGTTATTGTTATGGAAGCTAATACGTTTGTTAGATATCTCTGGTCAGCCCTGGAACGGCGGAGACGCCTGATCAGTGCACGGACGTTTCGAGTATGGAGGTTGAGATACCGTTCATTCCAGCATCTCAACGCGCGGCAAAAGTGCCGAACGAGGAGCAAGACACTATAGTAATTGTCGGTCAGGCAACACAGAAGCGAAAGCGTCCTAAATCTGGTGTTGGTGCTGATGGTGTAGAAGCTGCATCTGGTTCTGCGAGAGGAAAAGCGAAGAAAACAAAGGTGAAGAACGAGACTGAGGCGAAAGATGAGGACCGAGAAGCTTTCGATTTCTCCGCCATTCCGAACATCTTAGACGATAACCCCAATTTAGGCGATGGAAACAAAAAGAAGAAACGAGATAAGGAGAAAAAAGGTGGGAGATTTTTTCATTCAATTTCTTTTATCATCCCTCATTTCATAACAACTTGACATGTATCCTCACCTCCTTCATTCAGGTGGCTTGTTTTACGGTGATTTTCCTGCACCTCCAAAAGCCCATAGCGAATTGAAGAGCGGGAACCAGTCTCACACTTTCAAATAGTTATCTATTACTTCCTGTTCTACATTTATGCTCAGTACACGTATATTACTATGCACGACGCTGATTGTTAGATGAGTCAGGTTTCAGCATCCTGTGAGTAGTCCGCAAGAAGGTATTGGCTCGAGCTAGTAGAAAACGGTGGCATGCTCGAATCAAGTGCCAGGCTTTGTTCGCGATCATTTCGTTATGACTGAAATTCCTCTGAGCTTCAATCGTTCGTTATGTTTTCCTGGCAAATATTACACTCACTCTAAAGTTACTCGTTTTAGAGACTGCACATGCTATCACCGAGTTCAGTACGTGTTATTTCATTTCATTCACTATCCAATATTTGCTCACACTTTTGTTTCCTCTAAGTTGAGGTCGCCATACATACTATTCTTTATGTGCGACAAGTGTATCCTGCAGATATCTTCGTCAGGCGTAAGAAATATGATACTCCCGTCTTCCAATCCCGTCACCCTTCTCTCAATGAATATATATCGGGTGCTGTCAAGGCCATCGGAGAAGAACTCGTCCGCGTAAGCGTTTGTCTATATCCAATTTTACGTTTGATTCTATTTTTTCACCTAGGGTAAAGTTGACAAAGTCGTCGTCGTGATCAAGGATAAGGAACAAATTGCTTTGGAGAGGTTTCTCTTCTCTGTCGACGCTATGATTGAGGTAGAGGGATATAATAAAGATACCAGGTAAACCTATCGTGATTTTCAAGTGCATTGCCAATCTCACAAAGGCCTTTCAAGCGTCGACGAAGCCATGGCGTCTACATCTCTCATCCAATATTTTCGATCCTTTCTTATCAAGCTCAACATGATCGAAGCACAAATCGGACAATTGTATTTGGGAGGTGAGTCATACTCTCCTTTGCTCTGCCTCTGGACGAGTTTTTACTGGAAAGTCTACCTTTTTCAAGATGATATATCTTTCGCCATTGTCATAGAGTTGAAAGATGATGCACCTCCGTCTCATTCAGACACTGCAGTATGTATTAACGCACTCGAAAAATCAAATAGCGATGTCGATTTATGCATTCTTATAGGATCCTCCCCCATGGATTCCTGCTGTAACGCAGCATACGACGTCCGGCACTTCCGATGATGCGGAACTCCATATGATACGCGCAGTTAATACGGGTGTCATCAATGTAAGATCCAGCCTTTTGACTCTTTTGCAGCGTTCTGATATTGCCTTCCAGCTTTCTCTCGCAGTCCAAGAATCAGCCGAAAAACTATCATGGGAAGAGCGGGTAAAGAGAGCAAAGAAGAACATCCCAGTGGTCGACAATAATAACGCTGTATCAAATGGTACAATAATTGAGGAAAATAGCAAAATAAACCACTAGTGACTAAACGTCCACGCGTATACGTTGTATTACGGGTATGATTCTTTCCCATTCTTCCATTGCCTGTGAATCAAAATGTTAGTGTTTGATTATATTTTCAATATGAGAAACAACTCACCGTTTTGTAAAATTCAATTTGGCCATCAGCAAGGTTCCCAAGCATCTCTTTCATTTCACCTTCTTTTGAATATTGAAAAATTGTTTGTTCACGTAATGTCTCATCGCTAAAAGCATCGGAAGTTTCATGGGCCGTCGTTACAGCATCTTGTAGCTGACAACAAGTATAGGTAAGATGTCAACTTGTCGAAGAGAAGATATACATAACTTACCTCCTTAATTTTGATATCGAGTTTCCTCATTTTTTCTACACGGCTTCGATCATCATCAGTACCACGAATGGCATCTACGCGGTCTTTCAAGTATGCCCCTATGCCCAAGCCTGTACTACCAGCGTGGCCACTGATAACTGCAGCCAATCTATCTCTTTCTGAAGTGACGCCAGACAAGTAATCTGAGAGTTCTTCAAAATCAAGTTGCTTTTGGTCCCGCAACTTGAGGACAGCACGATTAGCGTGCGAATACACCAACAGTGAATGAAGGTGGGTTAGAAGTGGGTCGGTTGTTGTTTGATTCTAAAACAACGTCAACGTCATGAGCTTGATGGGGTGATGACTACTGTCTTACCGTGTGTCTCAACAACGCAGAGAACTCGAGCAACGTATTCGAGAAGTGATTCAGTGGATCTGTGATACCTGATTCCAGGAATCCGAGACCTTGAGCGGCGACAGCCAAGTCATGATAATCCGCCGTTAGATCTTCACCAGATTCAGGATTCCCATCTCATTCAGCCTCAGACCATAACACGTGAGACAATGTGCATTGAGAAAGGACTTACCGCTCGTTCTACTTCGGATTCGACCGAATAATCGCTCTGCTAACACAAGGCCTTCTTCAAATTTGTCTACGTCCTCCCTCATGGAAAGGAATCTTTCATCGGGTTTACGAACACGAGTGAACGCATTTAATAAAGTGTCGGAGATATTGTCAAGGATGCCTTGTCCGTGTTCATTCCCGGGTGGATGTGCCACATGTTGATGCATATGAACTTGCTAGGGTACATAGTCAAAATGGAACGTTTGGACTCTTCAATAGACGGATTACCCATTCAGTTGATTCAAAAAATGCACGAACAAGTGTACTTCTTTGAAGTGTTGGATGTCGCGCCAATCGCTGTAGGAAACGATGCAATCTAGAAAGGCCTTTAGAACATTTAAGAACACAACGAATACTTTGGCTGACTCTAGTCGTCTACGTTCCATAAATTCGGGACTAAACCTATCACCAGTGATGTACTCTGTGAACAAAGGTGAGTATTGTTGTGGTTGTTTGAAGGCGTGCTAATCGCGGCGTACCTAGACGGTGTTTATCAGGCAATGCAGGAACAACACATGCCGGGAAGTCTCGAACAAGATGGTCTCTGAGAAAGACGAAGTCTTGAAAGCGACGACGAGACGACGGGTTTGGGGTCGAGAATATTGGAAGGTTGGTCTGTGGCGGATGAATGACCAGGTAAAGGGAGAGTATTATGGACATAGATAGTAGACGTACCTTTGCTGATACTAGATAGGAGACATAAGCATCCTTGGTCTCTGCTAACTCTTTCACTGGATCGCGAACGGAGGTCAAGAGATATCCTTCCCATTTGGGTTGTAGAGGATCCTCAGGTACATCAGTTGTGCTTTGTCTAAATCCTGGTCTGTGAGACGTAGTAGGTTCATCGATTTCAGTAGCGGTAGAGTCCCAGGTAACGCTGTCGAAGACGTCCTCGTCGTCACCGAGCATGATTTAGAGCACTACGCATTACATAACGCAGGAGCACTATAAGCGCCGTGCAAATGAAACAAGTATCAATAATAAACCTAACCACGTCCCAACATGGCACGTAGCTTTGGGCCTCAGATTGCCCTCTTCCTTCTTTCCTTAATATCATTTACTTGTGCATTTGAGGTTCCTATCCTTGATAAAGGTTCGTCAATCCACGCCTCAAAGCGTCATGATAATGGTTTGCGAGTGTGACACCTTTAGACTATGAAAGACAGATATGTAGTGGGATGTGGGGAGGTTCTCAAGCTTATATCAATGGTATTCAACATTCCCCTCTTCCTCGCTGTGGTTTTTAAAACTTCAGTCAGTTTCCTTCGACAACGTATCTCCAGGTCATCTCACCATGGTCATCTATGAATGGAAGGATGCACAGTACCTCGGTAAAACTACAACACCAGAAGCAGACGACCATCTGCCCGTTAGTTTGTCTGTCTCCAAATACATATATAACTTAACATATGTCATAGCAGAAAACGTACGTTTGTACATCAAGTGCAGTAACTGGAGGATACTGCACTCAGGAGCAATTGGGGCGTTTTATTCTGGATTTACCGAAAGAGAAATCCTTGAACGAGACCAGCTTCTGGTCAGCCCGTGTTGAACTCTCGGGAAACAATACTGTCCCTGTAATGTCATCTAGATTCTGGGATAATCCCAAAGGCAACCCAACACCACCCGTTAGCAAATATGACACTCCTTGGTTCTGGCACGAGACTGGAACCTCCACACATTTTCGGCGACAAGCTACGGTTGTAAACTCCTCGCAGATTCTAACATACACCAAACCGATTCATTACCCTGTGGCAAAAACAGGATTCTATTGTGTTGGTAAGTTCATAGCCAGCGCTATGGAAGCTAAAATTGAATTTTTCTTTCAAGCTGTGATACCCGTTACCGTCCAGTCCTCATCGGCAAGTCGCGCTAATAGTACAGGAGTGCCACTCCATCCATCATACAAAGGCTCCGTATTGTTTCGGAATACATTTGATGGGCAATTACCTGCCACAGACTATCCCAAAGTCAATGTAAATGTGTTTTTGTTTGGTGTAAAACAAAATTTAACCTTTCGAAAACAGTT
>Ga0193742_1000665_pt1 | contig 22204 bp, 20 predicted proteins | sample L2c1metaG_FD_165511 | JGI IMG/M metagenome (GOLD analysis project Ga0193742, IMG submission 165511) | Soil microbial communities from a riparian zone of the East river system, Colorado, United States - L2c1 | ecosystem: Environmental > Terrestrial > Soil > Riparian zone | place: USA: East River... | reverse complement strand
CTCGATCCGATCGCCTCAAGCCTGCGCAGGCACGCGCTGGTCAACCTCACGACCACCACGCCCAACGAGGCTCGGGAGCTGGCCGACTGGGCCGCCCGACACGCCATCGACTACCTCGACGGCGCCGTCATGGCCGTGCCGGAGATGATCGGCAGCCCCGGCTCAGCCATCTTCTACAGCGGCTCGGCCACGGTGTTCGAAGAGCACCGCGCACCGCTCGATCGGTGGGGACAGAGCAGCTACTTCGGGCCCGACGCCGGCATGGCGTCGCTCTACGACATGGCGATGCTCGCCGGCATGTACGTGACATTCGCCGGCTTCATGCACGGCGCCGCGATGGTCGGCGCCGAGGGTGTATCCGCCACGGACTTCGCCACCCGGGCCACACCGTTCCTCGCCGCGATGACAGGCGCGTTCGCCGGCCTCGCAGCCACCATCGACGCCACCGGCTACGCCGCTGAAGGCCAGCAGAGCCTGGAGTTCTCCGACCTCACCAAGATCGTCACGGCGAGCGTCGAACAGAGCGTCAGCGCCGAGGTGCTGCAGCCAGTGCACGAGATGATCCAGCGCCAGATCGCCGCCGGCCACGGCAAGCAGGGCTTCGCCCGCATCTTCGAGGAGCTGACGGCCACACGATGAGCAACACGACCGACCTCGCACCGGTCACCGTGATCGGCCTCGGCCCAATGGGCCAGGCGATGGCCACAGCCTTGATGAAGGCAGGGGTGCCGGTGACGGTGTGGAACCGCACACCAAGCCGAGCCGCCGAACTGGTCGCCTCGGGAGCCACCCTGGTGCCGACGCCGGCCGACGCCATCGCCGCCAGCGAGCTCACGATCCTCAGCCTCACCGACTACCGGGCGATGTACGACATCCTCGATGGGGCCGTGAGCGCGCTCGCCGGCACGACCATCGTCAACCTGAGCTCGGACACGCCGGACGTCACCCGCGACGCAGCCGCCTGGGCGGCACAGCACGATGCCCGCTTCCTCGCCGGCGGCGTCATGGTGCCGGCCCCGATGGTCGGCACCGATGCGGCCTACGTGTACTTCAGCGGTCCCGAAGCCGTGCTCCGCGCGCACGAAACGGTGCTCCGGCTGCTCGGCACGCCGCGCTACGTCGGCGAGGACCCAGGCCTCGCGCAACTCTGGTATCAGGCGCAGCTCGCCGTGTTCCTCACCGCCCCTGTCAGGGCTGCTGCAGGCCGCAGCGATGGTGAACGCAGCCGGGGTGCCGGTCGGTGACTTCCTGCCCGACGCGCTCGACACGCTGACCGGCATCCCCGCGATGCTCCAAGGCGGTCACGACCTGGCCAGGCAACTGGAAAGCGGGGTACATCCAGGCGACCTGAGCACCGTGCTGATGATGGGCGCCACAGCCGACCACATCGTGAGCACCAACGAAGCCAGCGGCGTCGACACCGAGCTACCTCGTGCGATCAAGTCGCACTACGACCGAGCGATCGCCGCCGGCCACGGCACCGACAACTGGACCGCCCTCCACGAGGTGATCAGACCCCAACGCTGTAGAGCCGCTCGGCGATCTCGGTGTTGGTGAGCCCCTCGCCGGCGAGGTCGACGATGGTCTGCTCGGACGTCCCGATCGGGATCGGCGCCGACGAACTGCCCGACGAGCTCCCGCGCCTGCTCGTAGACGGCCGTGCTCAGCCGCGACTTGTAACCGGTGCCCCGATGCACGCTCGCAGAGAAGGGAAGGAACCGTTCGACCGTCTCCACGACCGAGCAGAACGGCGGCGTACTCGCAGCGTTGTCGAGGTTCACATACGCGACCCGGCGACCGTCGAGGACAGGAACCGGTACGTCCACTCCCACCAGCGCACCACGCAACCCCAACGCCTCGTCCGCCCGAATCGCCACGACCTCGACGGTACGACGAGCCGCCCGACACCACATCGGTAGGACTACACAACCCGATCTCCGCGGCAGCCCCTGAGGGACTACAGGGGGCGCTTGGCGAGGTAGATGGTGCTGGAGGACTGGCCGCCGCTATGGGGGTTGGGGAAGGTGACGACGCGGGCTTCGCAGGATGTGAAGACCTGCTCGACGGTGGCGATGTAGTCGGCGTCGGGCGGGTGGTCGGACCAGAGCCCGAACACACCGTCGGGGTGGAGGCGAGCGGCGAGAGGTCGGAGTCCCTCGGGGGTGTAGAAGGGGGCGTGGCTGGGGTGGAGGTGGCCTCGCGGGGTGTGGTCGATGTCGACGAGCACGGCGTGGTAGCGGTCGGGAGAGTCGGGCCCGAAGCCCGTGTTCTCGGCGACCATCGCGAAGAAGTCGCCGGTGACGAGGTGGCAGCGAGCGTCGGTGACGAGCTCCTCGGCGCAGGGGACGAGCTTGCGCTCGTGCCAGTCGACGACGGCGCTGAGGGCTTCGACGACGTGGAGCGAGCGCACTCGGGGGTCGTCGAGCACCGCCCGGGCCGTGTAGCCGAGTCCGAGCCCGCCGACGACGACGTCGAGGCCGGTGTCAGGGAGCTGGGCGAGCCCGAGCTCGGCGAGCTGGATCTCGGAGGCGGTGAAGAGGCTCGACATGAGGTACTCGTCGCCGAGCCTCACCTCGTAGACGTCGACCAGCAGCGATGGTTCGAGGCGACGGCGCAGGCTGATCTCGCCCATCTCGGTCTGTTGCGAGTCGATGTGTTCGAAGCGCGTGCTCATGGGGACCTCGGCGTGAACTCCGCGTCGAGGTGCTTGATGCCGTTGATGAAGTTGGAGCGCAGGCGCTGGGGTTCGCCCACGACGTGGATGTCGGGCAGGCGATGCAGCAGCTCGCGGAACATCACGCTGATCTCACGCCGGGCGAGGTGGGCGCCGAGGCAGAAGTGCGGGCCCGGGCCGCCGAAGCCCACGTGGTCGTTGGGCGTGCGACCGATGTCGAAGGTGAACGGGTCGTCGAACACCGCCTCGTCGCGGTTCGCCGACCAGTACCACAGCACCACCCGGTCGCCCTCCGAGAACTCGTGGTCGCCGAGACGCACGCCATCCTGGGTGACCGTCCGCCGGAAGTGGATCACCGGCGAGGCGAGGCGCACGATCTCCTCGACGGCGGTGGGCGCCAGCCCGTCGACGTCGGCCAGCCACCGCTCGCGCTGGTCCGTGTGATCGCTGAGGAGCCACATGCCATGGGCGATGGCGTTGCGGGTGGTCTCGTTGCCCGCCGCCACCAGCAGGATGAAGAACGACGCCAGCTCCTCGGGGGTGAGGTGCTCGCCGTCGACCTCGCTGGTCACCAGGGCGGTGATCAGGTCGTTCTGCGGGTCGCGGGTGCGGGCCTCGGCCAGCTCCTGCACCATCGCGGCGAGGTCCTGGCCGGCGGTCAGCAGCGCCCCGATGACGGCCGCCGGATCCTCGATGTCGCTGACGTACTCGGGATCGGTGAAGCCCAGGATCACGTTGGTGCAGTCGAAGATGAACTCCTCCTGGCTGCGCGGGATGCCCATCAGGTCGACGATCACCCGCAGCGGCAATCGCGCCGCCACCTCGGTGACGAAGTCGCACGACCCCCGCTCGGCGATGGCGTCGACGATCTCGGCGGCAACACCCTCGACGTCCGCCCGCAGCAGCTCGAGCTGCCGGGGCGTGAACCCCCGCGACACGATGCGCCGCAGCCGGGCGTGGCGCGGGTCGTCCAGGTTGATCATCGAGCCGAAGAACTCGAGGAACGGCACCGGCAGATCGAGGATGTTGGTGCCTTTGCCCGAGCAGAACAGCGCCGGCTGCCGGCTGGCCTCGACCAGGTCGGCGTGGCGGGTCACCGCCCAGTACTCCGTCTCAGGCTGGCTCAGCTCCGGGACCTCCGGATAGACCAGCTCCGGCACGACCATGCGGGCGATGGGGCGCTCGGTGCGCAGCAGAGCGAACGCCGCCTCGCGGTCGGCCAGGGGCCGGGCCCACCACTCCAGGTCCGAGAGGTCGATCTCGTCGACGGCGCTCGTAGACACAGCGATTCCCTTCGTCCACCCTCGATCTCACCGACACCGGCGTCAGTCGGGCTCACGCTACCCAGCACACCGCGACGGCCGCAGCGAAGCGCCACCCCGCATCGACATCGAGCAGTGGCGCTCAGAAGGCGAGCAGGCTTCGCAGTGCCGGTAGCACCCGATCCTTGGCCGACCAGATCGCCTCGAGCTGGGGAGCGAACGGGATCGGGGTGTCGAGGCCGCCGAGCCGTCGGACCGGCGCGTCGAGGCAGTCGAACGCCTCGTCGGCGATGGTCGCCGCAACCTCTGCGCCGAAGCCGCCGCTCGTCGGCGCCTCGTGCAGGACGAGCACGCGCGAGGTGCGGCGGACGGAGTCGAGCACCGTGTCACGGTCCCAGGGTTGGAGCGAGCGGAGGTCGACGACCTCCACGTCGGCCTCTCCGGCGTCCGAGAGGACCCGCGCTGCCTCCAGCGCCCACGTCACGCCGACGCCGTACGTGACGACGGTGGCGTCGCGGCCGGGGCGTGTGATCTGCGCCTCGCCGATCGGCACCGTGTGGTGTCCGTCCGGGACCGTGCCTCTGCCGTTGCGGTACAACCACTTGTGCTCCAGGAACAGCACGGGGTTGCCGTCGTCCAGCGCCGCGAGCAGGAGTCCTTTGGCATCCGCCGGAGTGGCCGGCGCGACGATCTTCAAGCCGGCGACACCACAGAAGTAGGGCTCGATGTTCTGTGAGTGGAACGGGCCGGCCCCGAGACCACCACCGACCGGTGCCCGGACGACCACCGGGACCGGTGCACCCCAGCGGTAGTGCGTGGTCGCCAGGTTGTTCACCAGCTGGTTGAAGCCGCAGGAGACGAAGTCGCCGAACTGCAGCTCGACGATCGGACGGAACCCGTCGAGCGCGAGCCCGAGGGCTGCGCCCAGCGCCCCCGATTCGATGATCGGGGTGTTGCGCACCCGCTGGGAGCCGAACTCCTCCACGAACCCGGCGGTCACCTTGAAGACGCCGCCGTACCCGGCGATGTCCTGCCCGAGGATGACGACGCCCTCGTCGGCCCGCAACGCCTGGCGCAACCCGTCGGAGATGGCGTCGATGTAGCGCATCTCCTTGCCATCACCCGCCGTGCGGGCGCTCGCCGGCGCTCGCCGCAGCGGCCGTGGCATGGCGTACACGTCCATGCGCTCGGACGCGGCGTCAGAGGTGGGCAGCGGTGCGGCCAACGAGTCGGCCACGAGTGCGTCGATGTCGGCCTGCACCTCGGCGCGGAGCTGTTCACGTTGGACTTCGTCGAGCCAGCCCTGGTCCTCGAGCGCCCGTTCGAGGAGCGTGACGGGATCGCGCTCGGCCCAAAGCGTCAGCTCGTCGGACGGCACGTAGTCGACACCGGAGGCTTCCTCGTGACCGCGCATGCGGTAGGTCATGCACTCCAGCAGGGTCGGGCCACCACCGGCCCGCGCCTGAGCCGCCGCTCGGCGGACGGCCTCGCGCACGACCAGCACGTCGTTGCCGTCGATGCGCTCGCCCGGCATGCCGTAGCCGACGGCGCGGTCGACGAGCTCGGCGCAGGCGTACTGGTCCCCCACCGGCGTGGACAACGCCCACTGGTTGTTCTCGACCACGAACACGACGGGCAGCTTCCCGACGGCGGCGAGGTTCATCGCCTCGTGGACGTCGCCTTCGCTCGTCGCCCCGTCGCCGACGAGCGCGACGGCGACCCGGTCCTCGCCCCGCAGCTGCGCGGCCAGAGCGAGGCCGTCGGCCACCGGCAGCATGGCCCCCAGGTGGCTGATCATCCCGACCACGTGGTGGTCGAGGCTGCCGAAGTGGAAGGTGCGGTCCCGTCCGTTCGTGAAGCCCCCGTCCCGGCCAAGGAGCTGGCGGAACAAGCGAGCGAGATCGACCTTGCGCCCGCAGAAGACCCCGAGGTTGCGATGCGTCGGAAGGATCCAGTCGTCCTCTTCGAGCGCCGCGACGATGCCGACCGAGACGGCCTCCTGCCCAAGTCCCGAGAACCACTTCGACAGATCGCCCCGGCGCAGGAGTGCGAGCATCTTGTGCTCGATCAGCCGCGGCAGGAGCAGGGCTCGATACAGCGAGAGCAGATCGGCCCGGTCGCTGGCGAACCCAGATGGATCGTTCATCGAGCACCTGCCTCGAGACGTCTGGGACATCACTCATGATGCCATCCGGACCGGCTCCGGTCGTTACGCTCCGCCGGTGCGGGACAGGAGGCTCGATGAGTGAGCCGGGGACGGTCGGGCGGCGGTGGGGTATCGGCCTGTGCGCCGCCGCGGTGATCCTGGGCGGGCTCGCCGTCATCGGCGGCGTCCAGCGCATGTCGGGGATGGGCGACCGCGTCGGGGGCTACCCGGCGGTGGCGGCCGGCCGGGAGGAGCTGGTCACCTTCGACGACGCGGGCGGCAAGACCGCCTACTTCGAGTCCACGTGCTTCGACTGTGGCGACGACAGCAACGCCGTCGCGCCTGACTTGGAGATCACGTCCGAGGACGGCGACAGCCTCGATGTGGGTGCCTATGCGACCGACGGGACCGCGACCCCGAGCTACAACGACGGGTTCTTCAGCTATACGAGAGGCCGGTTCGACGGCGAGCCCGAGTACACGTTCCGGATCCCTGAACCGGGCACCTACCGGGTGCGCGTGGGATCCAGCGATGCTCCCGATGCGCAGATGCGGCTGGGCCCGAGCGTCGCCCGGACGTGGTTCTCGGGTCTGCTGCTGACCGTCGGCGGGGTGATCGTGGGCGTCGTCCTGCTGGCAGCGGGTGTGGTCGTTCTGCTGGTCGCCGGGTCGCGCCGCCGCCGGTGGCGCCGACAGGCGGCGGCGGGGTCCTGGCCGCCGGCCGGCCCGTAGCCTCGGCCCATGGTCGCCCGATGGCTGCGACACGGGCTTTGGCGCCCCTTCGAGCTGGCCTGCCGGCGATCACCGCTGGTCCCGTTCCGGGTCACGGTCGCCGAACCGGTCGCCGGGGTGCGGGTCGTCCGCATCGACAACGCGGTCACGCGCCTGATCGGTCGGATCGGTGGCGGCTACGACTACTCGGTCAGCTACCTCGTGGGTGACGAGCTGCTGGTCGACACCGGGTTCCCGTGGGCGGCCCGAGCCCTGCGCAGCACCCTGGGCGAGCTCGGAGTGACTGCCCGGCTCACGCACGTCGTCAACACGCACTCCCACGAGGACCATGTCGGCAACAACGACGTGCTCGCCCAGGTCAGCGCGGCGCAGATCCTGGTACACCCCGCGGCGATCCCGGCCGTTCGGTGGCCGGCGCAGGTCCCTTGGTACCGGGGGTTCATGTTCGGCCCCCTCACGGGCAGCCGGGTCACCGCCCTCGGCGCCCGGCTCGAGGTGGGCGCGTTCTGCTTCGAGGTCGTCGCCACGCCCGGGCACACGCCGGACCACGTGTGCCTGTTCGAGCCCCAGCGCGGCTGGCTCTTCGCCGGCGACCTCTACGTCGACGACCGGCTCGACGCCCAACTCCCCGACGTCGACGGACCCTGCTGGATCGCCAGCCTGGAACACGCGATCTCTCTCGGCGCCCGGGTCCTCTTCGACGGCCACGGCCTCGTCATCCACGGGCAGGCCGCGGTCCGGGAGGCCCTCGACACAAAGCGGATCTTCCTCGAGTCGGTGCGCGACCGCACTCGACGCGAGGCCCCCGACGCCCGCTCCCTCCCCGAGCTCACCCGCCGCGTGTTCGCCGCCGATGGTCCCCTCGACCGCCTGTCGCGCCAGGAGGGCCGGCTCTCACTGCTGACGGGGTCGAACTTCTCGCGCAGCCACCTCGTCCGCTCGTTCCTCCCCACCGGCGACATCTGATGGGCTACTGCCTGGGTGTCGACATGGGCACGACCTACACCGCGGCCGCGGTGTGGCGGGACGGCACGGTCGAGGTGGCCAGCCTCGGCAACCGGGCCCCGGTCGTGCCGTCGATGGTGGCGGTGAGCGCCGGCGGCGAGGTGCTCGTCGGCGAGCCCGCAGCCCGCCGGGCGGCGACCGACCCCCTGCGTGTGGCTCGGGAGTTCAAGCGACGCATCGGTGACCCGACCCCGGTCATCGTGGGTGGTTCGCCCTACTCGGCCGACGCCCTCGTCGCCCTGTTGTTGCGGTGGGTGGTCGATCGGGTGAGCGAGACCCAGGGCCAGGCACCCTCGGCCATAGCCGTGGCGCACCCGGCGAACTGGGGCGAGTACAAGAAGGACCTCCTGCGCCAGGCCATCGCCCGGGCTGGTCTCGACGACGTGGCGCTGGTCACCGAACCCGAGGCCGCCGCCATCCACTACGCCTCCCAGGAGCGCGTCGAACCCGGCTCGGTGGTGGCCGTCTACGACCTGGGGGGCGGCACCTTCGATGTCGCCGTGCTCCGCAAGACCGAGGGCAGCTGGGAGATCCTCGGCGAGCCCGAGGGCATCGAGCGCCTGGGCGGCATCGACCTCGACGAGGCCGTGTTCCGCCACGTCGCAGCCGCGACCGACGACGCGATCGTGACGCTCGATCCCGACGACCGGGGCGCCCAGGTCGCCCTCGCCCGGCTCCGCAGCGACTGCGTCGAGGCCAAGGAGGCGCTGTCGTCGGACACCGCCGTGTCGATCCCGGTGACCCTCGCGGGCTCCCACCGCGACGTGCGCCTGACCCGGGCGGAGTTCGAGGACATGGTGCGGGCGCCGCTGACCGGCACGATCACCGCACTGGGCAGGGCGCTGCGCTCCGCCCGGGTCACCCCGGCCGAGGTGGACGCCGTGCTGCTGGTGGGCGGATCGTCGCGGGTGCCGCTCGTCGGTCAACTCGTCGGTGCCGAGCTGGGTCGCCCCGTCGCCATCGACGCCCACCCGAAGTACGGCGTGGCACTCGGCGCCGCCACCGTCGCCGCCGAGCACCATGCGACCAGAACCACCGAAGCCCACCAGGCCGACGCCCCCGCCGGCGACCGGGCGCCGGTCGCGGCGGGCCCCGACGTCGGGGAACCGCCCGCTCCCGTCCCGATCCCCCAGGGACCGCCCGGCGCTCGGCGCGCCCGCGGGCCGGTCTGGTTGACCGTCGGGGCCCTGTCCGCCGTGGCTGTCGTCGCGAGCGCCTTCTTCCTGCGCGACCCCGGCGACGACCCGGCCGGCGGCGGTGAAACCACCACGACAACCGCAGGCATGGCCCCGGGCGGTGCGGAGGTGCCGGACTTCGACGCCGACTTCGTCGGCAGCGTCGGCGAGGGCCAGGAGCTGATCGACTGGCTCCTCGACCACGAGGGCCAGGCCGTGCACCTCGATCTCAGCTTCAGCGATCCGCCCGACGAGACCGACTCGCCGCCCTTCTGGACCAACTGCGAAGGGCTACCCGCGGCCGAGCAGCCGAGCACCGCCTTCTGCGACGCCTGGGTCCTCCACGTCCTCGGCGACGACACGACCGACCCGCCGTTCCCCGAGTCCCGCGACCTCTACCACCTCGAGGGCTACTTCCTGGTCGGGACCAGGTCGGGACCCAACCAGGGGTACTACAGCATCCCCGTCGAGCCCGTCTCGGCCCAGGACGCCCTCGGGCAGGGCTAGGCCGGACGAGGCCGAGGCCTGCTGCAACCGGCGGGCTCCGGTCGGGCATGCTGGCGGCTCCTGGAGGAGGGTGCGGGTGGCGGTTCGAGAACAGGAACAAGCGCAGCCGGCAGAGCGGGCGGCGGCGAGACGGCTGGGGGTCCTGCGTCAGGCCGCCCTGGCCTCCACCCTGCTCGTCGGCGTCCTCGGCGGCGTGGCCGTCTGGCGTGCCGTCGACCGCCTCGATGCCGCCGAGGCCAGCGGGGCGGTCGACGAGCGCCTGCTGTCTCGTCTCGAGAGCACGCTCCGCGAGCTCGACCGCGAGGTCACCCGTCCCACCAGCGAGGCCGCCCAGGCCGCGCACGACGACGCTCGCTACACGGTCGTCGTGGTGGTCGTACTGTCGGCCGGCCTCGGCGGCGCGGCCGCCTGGCTCGGTCGCAGGCTCCGGCCACAGGAAGCACCGGCCGGGAACGAGCCCACCCCTCACCGAACGTGACCCGGCGTCGCGGCCGCAGCCGAGCCGATCAAGCGGGTGGAGGTGTCGCCGGGGGTTTGGGGTGCATCGTGCCGGCGGCGTCGTGGTCGTGGATGGTGCGGGCGACCGCGGCGCCGACCAGGGCCAGGAGCGCCGCGGTGACGAACACCGGTCGGTACGACGCGGGCGTCGCGTCCGAGCCGGACCGGGCCAGGACCGTGGCGAGGACGGCCACCCCGAGCGCGGCCCCGATCTGGCGCTGCATGCTGTAGATCGCCGACGCCCGACCCGTGTCGCGGGCCGAGATGGTGGCGAACGTGGCCGCCTGCTGCGGCATGAACACGCAACCCATCGCGCACCCCATCCCGAACATGAGCGCCCGGATCCCCCACAGGCCGACGTCGTCGACGAGCACCGCCATGGCCACGGCGAGCGCGGCGAGCGCAAGGAGACCGCCGGTCATCAGGCGGCGCGGGCCGACCGTCATGTACACCCGGCTGACGACCTGGGCGGCGGCGAGGACCCCGAGCGCCTCGGGGAACGTCGTGAGCCCCGTCTCCAGGGCGGATGCCCCCCGGCTCCGCTGGAGGTAGAGGGACATGACGAAGAGCAGGCCCAGGAAGCTCGAGTACGAGAACAGGCAGACGAGGTTGCTCGTCCGGAAGAGCCGGTCGCCCAGCAGCCGCAGGTCGAGCATCGGCGCCCGCAGCGCGAGCTCCACCCGTACCAGCAGCACCGATCCGACGACACCGGCGAGGGCGGCGAGCAGCACGGGCGGCGACGTCCAGCCGGCCACGGCCCCCTGGCTGATCGCGTAGAGCACGGCCCCCAGCGACACGCCCGACAGCACGAAGCCGGCGCTGTCGAACGACCCGGCCTCCTCCTCCCGGTGCTCCACCAGGAAGACGGCCCCGAACACGATGGCCGCCACCCCGATGGGGACGTTCACGGCGAACACCCAACGCCAGGACAGCTGGTCGACCAGCAGGCCGCCGACCACCGGCCCGGCGGCCGGCGCCACCACCGTGGGGACGATGAGGACCCGCGAGGCGCGGGCGCGCTGCTCCGGCGGGAACGCCCGGAACAGCAGCGCGGTGCCGACCGGCATCATCAGCCCGCCGCCGATCCCCTGCACGACCCGGAACGCCGTGAGCTGCCCGAGCGACGTGGCGGCGCCGCAGAGCAGCGAGGCCACCACGAAGATGACCAGCGCCGCCAGGAACACCCGCTTCGTGCCGAAGCGGTCGCCGATCCAGCCCGAGGTGGGGATCCAGATCGCCAGGCTCAGCAGGTACCCGGTGACCACCCACTCGACCGAGGTCCTGGCGTCGAAGTCCCGGGCGAGGGTGGGGACGGCCACGTTGACCACGGTCGAGTCCATGATCGTCATGAACATGGCGACCACGAACACGACCGCCACCGCGTGCTCGGGCGCCACCCGCTCACGCCAGCGTCGGCGCTGGCGCTCGCGCCCGGGCGGGGACTCAGGCGGAGCCGAGGACGCGGCGGGCGCGGTCAGGGGGCCGCCGGCGTCGGCTCGTACGACGGCCGGATGCGGCCGGCGTCGATGTCCTCGGCGTAGTGGCAGGCGACCCACTGGCCGCCGTCGACGGCCCGGAGCGGCGGCGTCTCGGTGTCGCAGCGCTCCGGCTGCCGGTAGGGGCAGCGCGTCGCGAACCGGCAGCTCGCCGGCGGGTCGACGACGTCGGGCATCTCGCCGCTCAGGACGATCCTCGTGCGCTGCGCGGCGACGTCGGGGTCCGGGATCGGCACGGCCGACAGCAACGCCTTGGTGTACGGGTGCCGCGGCGCCTCGTAGATGGCGTCGGACGAGGCCGTCTCCACGATCCGGCCGGCGTACATGATGGCGATCCGGTCGGAGATGTGGCGGACGACCGACAGGTCGTGGGCGATGAAGAGGTAGGACAGGCCCAGCTCCTGCTGCAGGTCCTGCAACAGGTTGACGACCTGGGCCTGGATCGACACGTCGAGCGCGGAGACGGGCTCGTCGGCGATGATCAGCTCCGGGTCGATCACCAGGGCGCGGGCGATCCCGATGCGCTGGCGCTGACCGCCGCTGAAGGCCTGGGGGTAGCGCCCGGCGGCGTCCTCGGGCAGGCCCGTCAACCGCAGGAGCTCGTGGACCCGGGGCAGAGCCTCCCGCGTCGAGCGCGCCCGGCCGTGCACGATCAGCGGCTCGGCGATGATGTCCTGCACCGACATCCGGGGGTTGAGGCTGGCGTAGGGGTCCTGGAACACCAGCTGCATGTGCTGGCGCAGCCCCCGCAGCTCCTTGCCCTTGACCGCGGTGATGTCCTGGCCGCGGAAGTGGATCTCGCCGGACGTGACGGGGAGGCGGCGCAGCACGGCCCGCCCGGTGGTCGTCTTGCCGGAGCCCGACTCCCCGACGAGCCCGAGCGTCTCGCCCCGGCCGATCGTGAACGACACCTCGTCGACGGCGAAGACCTCGCGGGTCGAGCGGCCGAAGAACCCGGACGCCACCGGGAAGCGCACCGACAGCTCCCTGACGTCGAGCAGCGGCTGGGCCTCGGCCCCGGTCACGGCCTCAGTCACGGTCGGCACCTCCGCCGGCCGCCCGCTCCCAGCAGGCGACGGCCCGCCCCGCAGCGAAGGTGACCAGCTCCGGGTCCTCCTCGGTGCAGCGGTGGCCCGAGATCGAGCACCGGGGCTCGAACGCACAGCCGGGTGCGGGTGCGCGGGGGTCGGGCGGCACTCCGTCGATGGCGACCAACCGCGCCAGCCGCTCGTCGAGGCGCGGCGTCGAGGCGAGCAGCCCGGCCGAGTAGGGGTGCTGCGGCGTCCCGAACAGGTCCCGGGTCGAGGCGCGCTCCACCAGCCGCCCGGCGTACATGACCTCGACGCGGTGGCACAGCCCCGCGACGACGCCGAGGTCGTGGGTGATGAGCAGGACGGCGAGCCCGAGCGCAGCCTGCAGCTCGGTGAGCAGCTCCAGGATCTGGGCCTGGATCGTCACGTCGAGCGCGGTGGTGGGCTCGTCGGCGATGAGCAGCTTCGGCTCGCAGGCGAGCGCCATGGCGATGAGCGCCCGCTGCCGCATGCCGCCCGAGAACTCGTGGGGGTGCTGGCGGGCGCGGGCGCGCGGGTTCGGGATGCCGACGAGGTCGAGCAGCTCGACCGCCCGGTTCGACGCGTCGCGTCGCGACATCCCGAGGTGGAAGCGCAGCACCTCGGCGATCTGGGCGCCCACCGTGAACAGCGGGTTGAGCGAGGTCATCGGGTCCTGGAAGACCACCGAGATCTCCTTGCCCCGCACGGCGGCCGCCCGCCGGGCGGCCCCGGGGCCGTTGACCATCGACTCGCCCCGCCAGCGGACGTCGCCGCTGACGATCCGCCCGGGCAGCTCGACCATGCCGAGGATGGCCGTCGACGTGACGCTCTTGCCGGAGCCCGACTCGCCGACGAGGCCCACCGTCTCGCCCGCGTCGACGTGCAGGGAGACGCCGCGCACGGCCTGAGCGACGCCGCGCCGGGTGATGAACTCGACGTGGAGGTCGTCGACCTCGAGGAGGTGCCCGGGTCGTTCGGTCCGTGCGGTCATCGGGACCGTCCCTCGGCGGCGATGGCGAGCGCCGCGAACTGCTTGTCGCGCTCCTCCGGGTCGGTGTACACCCGCAGCCAGCTGGCGGAGAGGTTCACCGACAGCACGGTGAGGGCGATGGCGAGGCCAGGGAACGTGACCAGCCACCAGGCGCTGTACACGTAGTCCTTGCCGATCGCGACGTCGAGGCCCCACGAGGTGTCGGGCGGCTGGATGCCGACGCCGAGGAACGACAGCGTCGCCTCGGTGAGCACGATGCGGGCCAGCTCCAGGATGGCCAGCGTCATCACCGGCGACACCAGGTTGGGGAAGATGTGGCGCAGCACCACCCGGCGCGGCCGGCAGCCCACGACCTCGGCCGCCTCCACGTAGGGCATCTCCTTGATCGAGAGCACGGTGGCCCGCGCCACGCGGGCGTACACCATCCAGCCGTTGAGGCCGAGGACGACGATCACCGTCGTGACGCTCGGTCCGAGGGCGGCGAGGATGGTCAGCGCCAGGAGCAGGCCCGGGAACGCCGTCTGGGTGTCGACCGCCCGCATGACGACGGCGTCGAGGCGACCACCCCGATAGCCGGCGAGCAGCCCGAGCCCGACGCCCAGCAGCCCCGAGAACAACACCACCGCGAGCCCCACCGTGAGCGACACCCGGGAGCCGTGGATGACGCGCGAGAGCACGTCGCGGCCCAGGTTGTCGGTGCCGAGCGGGTGGCTCCAGTCGCCCCCCTTCGACCACCCGGGGGGCAGGAGCCGGCCGGCGAGCGACTGGGCGGCCGGGTCGTGCGGGGCGACGAGCGGTGCGAACAACGCGGCCAGGACGAGGACGAGGAGGAACAGCACCGCCAGGAACGCGAACTTGTCGCGCCACAGGTCGGCGACCACGCCGCGGGCCCGGCTCATGTCAGCTCGATCCGGGGATCGATGGCCTTGTAGGCGACGTCGATCGCCACGTTGACCACGACGACGAGCACCGCCACCACGAACACGATGGCCTGGAGCAGCATGAGGTCCTGGCGGCTGACGGCCTGCAGGGCGAGGAAGCCGATGCCGGGCCAGGCGAAGACGGTCTCGACCACCACCGCGTAGCCGGCGAGCGCGCGGATGAGCTCCCAGCCCGCCAGCGTGACCACCGGCACCGCGGCGTTGCGGAGCGCGTGGACGCCCACCGTCCGCCGGAACGGCATCCCCTTCGCCCTGGCGGTGCGCACCCACTGGCGGTTGAGCTCGTCGATCATCGTCGAGCGCACCATCATCGCCAGGCGCCCGGCGATGGGCAGGGCCAGCGTGACGGTCGGCAGGACCATGTGCCCGAACGAGCCGGTCCCCGACGTCGGGAACCAGCCGAGCTGCACGCCGAAGACCATGATCAGGAGCAGGCCGAGCCAGAACTCGGGGATGGACAGCCCCGCCAGGCTCGTCGTGACCATGATGCGGTCGAGCAGGCTGCCGGGACGCAGCGCCGAGGCCAGCCCCATGGCGAGCGACAGCACGATCGCCAGCCCCATCCCCGCCCCCACCAGGCTGAAGGTCCGGGGCAGGTGTTCGAGCACGATGTCGAGCGCCGGGCGGCGCTGCCACAGCGAGTCGCCGAAGTCGAACCGGACCAGGTCGCCGAGGAAGTCGACGAACTGGGTGGGGATGGGCCGGTCGAACCCGAGCTCACGAGCGAAGGCGTCGCGCTCCTCGTTCGTGGCCTCCATCGGGAGCATCATCCGGACGGGATCGCCGATCAACCGGGTGACGACGAACACGACCGTCGTCACCCCGAAGATCACGACGAACCCCTGGAGGATCCTCCGCACTGCGAACCGGACCATCCCCCTGCCTCAGGAGAGCTTCATCTCGGCGACGATGAGCTTCGAGTCGACCCGGGGCTGCCACTCGACCCGCTCGGACAGGCCGTAGGTGTCCTCGATGTTGACGAGGTACGTGTGGTACGCCTGGTCACAGCCCCGCTCGAGCATGTCGTGGTAGAGCGTCTCCCGAGTCGCCACGTCGGTCTCGACCGCAGCCTCGGAGCCGAGCCGCTCCATCTCGGGATCGTCGTTCGAGCCCGTCACGCCCGAGGGCATGTAGGAGTACGACGCCACCCGGCTGCCGTCGAAGAGCTCGTTCGAGGTCGAGATGAAGACCGCCTGGGGGCGGACCTCCTCGTCGTAGAGCCGGTTGAGGTACTCGTCGAACTCGTAGAACTCGACCTTGACCTCGAGGCCCACCTCGGTCCAGAAGTTGGCCACGGCCTCGGTGAGCTCGCGGTCCTTGAGCCAGCGGCCCGACTCGCTCGTGAACTCGATCGTCTCGCCGACCACGCCGGCCTCTTCGAGCAGATCGCGGGCCTTGTCGGGGTCGTACGGGTAGGCCTCGAGGTCGGGGTTGTAGCCGAACCACGCCGGGCTCATGTACTGGCAGTCGTCGACCCGGGCGAAGCCGCCGTAGAGCTCCTCGGCGATGGCCTCCTTGTCGACGGCGTAGTTGAGCGCCTGGCGCACCTTGACGTCGGCGGTGATGCCCTCCATCGAGTTGAGGATGATCATCGGATGCTCCAGGCCGACGACGTGCGCCGACTGGGGCGCCCGTTCGACGTCCTCGGGCGGGAGGTTGGTCACGATGTCGAACTCGTCGGAGAGCAGGCCGGACAGGCGGGTGCCGGCCTCGTCGACGAAGCGGAACGTCACCTGGTCGATGCTCGGGGCCTCACCCCAGTAGGCGTCGTTGACCTCGAGGACCACGTCCTGGCCCCGGCGCCACTCGACGAACTTGTAGGGCCCGGTCCCGATGGGCTCGCTGTCGAAGCCCGTCTCGGCGGAGTGCGCCGGGGGCACGATCTTCAGCCAGTACAGCTTGGACGGCAGGACCGGCTGGGCGCCGTCGGTGAGGAACCGAACGGTCGTCGGGTCGACCGCCTCCACGGAGGCGATGCCGTCGTAGAAGGTCTCCTGCTCCGACTGGAGCGACGGGTCGAGGATCCGCTCGAACGAGGCGACGACGGCAGCGGCGTCGAACGGCTCGCCGTTGTGGAACTCGACGCCCTCCCGGAGGGTGACCTCCCAGGTGGTGTCGTCGATCTGCACGGGCAGCTCGGCGGCGAGCACGGGGACGAGCTCGCCCTCGGCGTCCCGTCCGAGCAGCGCCTCGTAGACGTTGTCGTTGACCGCCCGCTCACCCCCGTCGTCGCGCAGCTGGGGGTCGAGCGTCGTCGGCTCGGACCCGATGGCGATGGTGATCCCACCGGCGCCTCCCGCCCCGGAGGACGTGCCGCCCTCGTTCGATGCTCCGTCGTCGTCGCCACCGCAGGCGGCGACGCCCGCGGTCAGCAGCAAGGAAAGAGCGATGTTGCGACCGGGTCGCTTGCCCATGACATCCTCCGCATATTGGATACAATCGACAATAGGCAGAGGAGTTTCCGCTGGTCAATGGGCCGACGGAAGCCTTAACGGAATGGAAACAAGGGCCGAACGGCCGCGGTGCTTGACACCGACGACCGTCCAGCGGACGATCTCGGTCCCGGCCTCAGGTCGCCGCGAACACGATCGGACCACGATGCTCACGAGGCGAGGAGCAGCGACAATGACCGTCGGCGCCACCCATCCCCCGCTGCGCGACGTGGTCCGTGACGAGATCCGCAGCATGATCATCACCGGGCACTTCGCGCCGGGTGCGCGCCTGATCGAGGACCGGCTCGCCGAGGATCTGGGCGTCTCGCGCAACCCCGTGCGGGAGGCACTGCGGGTGCTCGAATCCGAGCGGTTCGTGGAGATGATGCCCCGCCGGGGGGCGGTGGTCGCCACGATGTCGGAGGAGGAGGTCGACGAGATCTTCGAGATCCGGCGGGTGCTCGAGGGCCTGGCGGCGCTCCTGGCCGCCCGCCGGGCGACCGACGACGACGTACGGGCGTTGCGCCGCACCCTCGAGGCGGCGTCCCGGGCGGTCGAGCGGGGCGACAGGAACCGGCTGACCTCGCTGAACACCGAGTTCCACGAGCGCGTCCACCGGGTGGCGAGCAACGGCTACCTGCGCGACGTCATGGTGTCGCTGCGCCATCGCATGCAGTGGATCTTCAGCCAGAGCATGACCGGCACCCACCCGGCGCACGCCGTCGACGAGCACACCGCTCTGGTCGACGCCATCAGCGCCCACGACGAGAGGCTGGCCGGCAAGCTGGCGGAGGCCCACGTCGTGGCCGCGCACACCTCGTTCCGCCGGGCGACCGTCGCATCCTCCTAGATCGTATACAATATGCATGCCTCATCCCGCGGCACGAGGGACGACCATGCCTGACGACCTGACCGACCTGACCGACCCGGGCGACATCATCGATCCCGCCCGCTGCGCGCTGCTCGTCATCGACATGCAGAACGACTACCTCCACGACGACGGCGCCTTCGCCAAGATGGGTGCCGACGTCACGAAGTTCCAGCCCGTCGTCGCCCACGTCAACCGCGCCATCGAGCTGGCCCGGGCCGCCGACGTGCCGCGGATCTTCATCCGCCAGACCCACGGCAAGTGGTTCAACACGAAGGGCTGGGTCGCCCGGGGCCGCGCCGCCACCCGCCTCCCGGTCGACCGGATCCCGCTCGTGGAGGACGGCACCTGGGGCGCCGAGTTCTACGGGGTGGCGCCCCGCGACGACGAGCACGTCGTCACCAAGCACCGCTACTCGGGCTTCCTCTACACCGAGCTCGAGGCCACGCTGCAGGCGATCGGTCGCGACACCGCCGTCTACGCCGGGGCCACCACCGACATCTGCGTCCGCTACACGGCGGTCGACGGCCTCATGCGCGGCTTCCACCCGGTCCTCGTGTCGGAGGCCACCACCGCCGGCAGCCCCGAGCTGCAGCAGCAGGTCGAGAAGGAGTTCCGCGAGCACATCGGCAACGTGGTGGGGCTCGACGACGTCGCCCGGGCCTGGAAGGCCGAGGCCTGACCTTCGGGCCTTCGGGGCGGGGTGCCCGGCTCACCAGGAACCGGACGTCTCCACCCAGACCGACTTCGTCTCGGTGTACTCCCGCATCGCGTCGAAGCCGTTCTCGCGACCCCAGCCGCTGTCCCGGTAGCCGCCGAAGGGCACGTTGAACCCCAGCGTGCGGTAGGCGTTCACCCACACCGTGCCGGCCCGCACCTCGTGCGCCACACGGTGGGCGCGGTGGACGTCGCGCGTCCACACGGCCGCCGCCAGCCCGAAGCGGGTGTCGTTCGCCAGCCTGACCGCCTCCTCCTCGTCCCGGAAAGGCACGACGCTGAGCACCGGGCCGAAGATCTCGTCCTGGGCCACGCGCATGTCGTTGCGCACCCGGGTCAGAACGGTCGGGCGCACGAACAGCGGCCCGGCGTCGGGGGCCGCCGCTCCCCCGGCCGCGACCGACGCGCCCTCGGCCCGAGCGACGTCGAAGAACTGCACCACCTTGTCGAACTGGCCCTGCATCGCCATCGGGCCGATGTCGGTGGCGGCGGCCATCGGGTCGCCGAGCGTGAGGGCGTCGGCCCGGGCGACCAGACGGTCCACCAGCTCGTCGTGGACCTCCCGCTGGACCAGCAGCCGTGAGCCGGCCAGGCACGACTGGCCGCCGGCGCCGAAGATCCCGGTGGCGATGCCGTTGGTGGCCGAGTCGAGGTCGGCGTCGGCGAAGACCAGGTTCGGCGACTTCCCGCCCAGCTCCAGGATGACGCGGGTGAGGTTGGCGACGCCGGCCTTCACGACCTCGCGGCCGGTCGCGTCCGACCCGGTGAAGGAGATCCGGTCGACCAGTGGGTGCGCCGCCAGCGCCGCTCCGGTCGGGGGACCCCACCCGGTGACGACGTTGACGACGCCCGGTGGGAAGCCGGCCTCCTCCGCCAGCCGGGCGAGCTCCAGCGCCGAGGCCGGCGTGTGCTCGGAGGGCTTGATCACGACGGTGCAGCCGGCCGCCAGCGCCGGGGCCACCTTGCCGGCCAGCAGGAGCAGCGGCACGTTCCAGGGGATGATCGCCCCCACCACGCCCACCGGCTCGTGGCGGGTGTAGACGAGGAAGCCGGGATGGTCGGCGGGGATCACCGCGCCCTCCAGCTTGTCGGCCGCCCCGCCGAAGTAGCGGAAGAAGCCGGGGACGTGGTGCATCTGGGCCCGGGTCTCGCGGAGGAGCTTGCCGTTGTCGCGGGTCTCGATCTCGGCCAGCCGCTCGGCGTCACGCTCCAGCAGCTCCGACAGGTCGGTCAGCAGACGACCCCGCCGCGACGCCGACATCGTCCGCCACGGTCCGTGATCGAGCGCGGCGCGAGCGGCCCGGACCGCCCGGTCGACGTCCTCCGCGCCGCCGTCGGGCACGTTCGCCCAGGCCGTGCCGGTGTAGGGGTTGACGGTCGGGTACACACCCCCGTCGGCCGCCGGCACCCACGCACCGCCGACGTACATCCGGTACCGCTGCTCCCGCGTGCTCACCAGATCCGCACCGCTCATCGGTCTCCTCCGGGTCAGGCGCCCACCGCGTCCGATTCCGGATTCTGTCTACAACACCCCGTCCCGAGGCGATCAGCCGGCCTGGGTACTCTGCGAGCATGCTGGGCCTCGAGCGATCCTCCACCGCCGCCTCGCGAGCGCACCGGACGGTGGTGATCACGGGCGCCGGCAGCGGGATCGGCGCGGCCGCTGCGAAGGAGGCCATCGGTCGCGGCCACCGGGTGGCGGTCTGCGACATCGACCTCGCCGCAGCAGACGCGCTCTGCGCCGAGCTCGGCCCCGACGCCCTGGCCGTCCACCTCGACGTCAGGTCCGTCGAGGACTGGACGGGAGCGTGGGACGCGGTGCGCGACCGCTTCGGCGCGATCGACGTCCTCGTCAACAACGCAGGCATCATCCACACCGGCTTCGCCCGGGACCTGTCGCTCGATCAGCACCGGGACATGATGGACGTCAACTACTTCGGCGTCCTCAACGGCGTGATGACCGCGCTACCCCTCATGCGCGAGCAGGCCCACGGCCACATCGTCAACGTGTGCAGCATGACGTCGTTCCTGCCCCTGACGGGCTACTCGACCTACGGGGCGACCAAGCACGCCATCAGAGCGTTCCACCACGCGCTGGTCATGGAGGAGCGGGACAGCCCGATCCGGTTCAGCATCATCCACCCACCCTCAGTCCAGACGCCGATGCTCGAGCAGGAGATGGCCGACCCCAGCGCCGTCCTGGCCTTCGCGGAGAAGGCCACGGCGCCGGAGGTGATAGGTCGGTCCATCAACGATGCGATCGATACCAGCCCGCTCGAGGTCGTCTTCCCACCCCTCGGTGGCCGTCTCCAACGCCTCGCCGGGTCGAACGCCCGCCTGATGCACCTCGTCATCCCGCAGGTCGAGAGGTTCTCCGCTGCACGCAAGCGGCGGCGACGGCGTTCGGGTTCCGAAGGTCCGGCGTAGACCCTGGCCCGCCGGTGCCGTCGAGCCTCGATCCGGGCGCTCCTACTTCCAGATGTTGTAGTACCAGCCCTCGGCCGGTAGTCCGGGGGTGGTCTGGCCCGGGGGGTAGTCGATCAGGTAGCAGGGCTGCGTCGCGTAGCCGAGGGACACCATCTGGCTCCGCACCCGGTTGCAAGCGGCATAGGTCGCGAAGCGAGCTGACCGCTTCCACCCCGCGGCCGCTGTGGCGGAGTCCGCAGGTGTGGCGTCGGCTGTGGCTGTGGCGTGAGCCGTGGCTCCCAGGGGCAGGATGGCGGCGGCAGCCATGACGCTGGCCCCGACCATCGTTCGCATGCTCCATCGCATGGTGGTTCTCCTTCTCGACGTCGATTGCGCACCACGAGCGGTTGGTCCCGTCGTGGTGGAGCGACCATACGGATGGCGCTGTTAGCGAGCTGCTAGCAACCTGTTAGCCGTGAGGGAGGCTGTCTGTCGCCGCTTGTCAGCTGTCGGGGGCGCTGCGGGCGATGAGGGCTTCGACCCCGTCGAGGATCAGGGCGAGGCCGAACTCGAAGTCGTCGGGGTCGTCTTCGTTGGGCACGAAGATCCCCCCGTTGATCGCGGCTTCCACCCAGGGCAGCCGGCCGCTACCGACGATGTGGGCCATCAGCGTGCCCATCGGCGCCCCCTCCCCGGATGCCGTCCGCGAGATGTTGGCCAAGAGGCGTGCATGGCTGGCGATGTGCCCGCTGACGGCCAGCAGGATCGCCGCCTGCTCCGGCAGCGGCAGGCCTGTGCCGTCGAGCAGCCGCAGCCCCTGGTCCATGGCCGCCAGCTGTGACGGGCTGTTCAGGCCGGTGGGGTTGATCTCCGTCAGCCATGGCGAGGCCACGTAGGGCCGCAGGACCTCCCGGGACCACTGCTCGATCCCCGGTCGCCAGGCCGTCCCCTCCGGGATGTCCAACCGGATGGAGCCGAACACCGCCTCGGGCATCAGCTCCAGCAGCTCGTCCTTGCCGGACACGTGCCGGTAGAGCGCCATCGTGGTGTACCCGAGCCGTTCGGCCAGCCGGGCCATCGACACGGCAGCCAGCCCGTCGGCGTCGGCGATCTCGATGGCTGCGGCCGCGATCCGCTGCAGGTTGAGCCCCCGGTTGGCCGACCTGCCGGGGTTCTCCCACCGCTGCCACAGGTCGAGCAGGCTCGCCGCCGCCCGCTCCGCCTCCGACGACGGCCCGTCGGGCTGCGCCGCTGCGGCCTCGCCTCGGTGCTCGGTGGTCACAGGTCTGGTGGTCCTTCCGGT
>Ga0193742_1000664_pt1 | contig 22217 bp, 22 predicted proteins | sample L2c1metaG_FD_165511 | JGI IMG/M metagenome (GOLD analysis project Ga0193742, IMG submission 165511) | Soil microbial communities from a riparian zone of the East river system, Colorado, United States - L2c1 | ecosystem: Environmental > Terrestrial > Soil > Riparian zone | place: USA: East River... | reverse complement strand
TACGGCACGCCTGTCAAAGGTTGTTCTCATCTCAATCAGCCTCATTATCAAACAACAAGACGCCAGGGGTCCTTCGGAAGAGTAGTTCTCCTCGCCTTCCCGCCTCATCATCCGCATCCTCCTTTCCTCCTCCTCCTCCCTCATCACCATCACTCCCATCTGCGCCCAAAAAAACACAACTCCCACTCGCCCACCTCTCTCTGTACCTGCCTCTCTACTCTCGAGAAAACGTCCGCAAAAACTCTTTCCCCAAAATAGTAAACACGACCGTCTCAAACACCTCCCACCCGGTTTGACGGAGGAGGTCGGCGAAGATGGTTGCGACTAGGTCAATGGGGTTTTGAAAGTCACCGGCGCCCAAAGAGCCGAGGATGAGATGAGGGGTTTGGTGTAATTGGAAGAGGTGGAGGATGCGGGAGATGAGGATGCGGGTATACGTGGTGTCTTGGATTTGGGTTTGAGGTGAGAGAGGGGGAGGAGGGATCCCATTCTGCTTGGCTTCGCCACTTCCGCTTTCTCCCTTTCCTTCCCTTTCTCCCTCTCTTGCCTTCAAATCTCCATCACATCTCTCCTAAACGTCTCCGCTAATCCGCGTCTAAACCCACCTGCGTTGACAGCAGCGCTGGTTAATACATCCTCAACTGGACTACGGCATTCTCCGTCATCGTCTCGAAGAAGAACGATACCAGGGGAATAGACCATTGCGTGAGTAGCTTGGGTCTTCACGATAGTGTGTGTAGAATTGACATGCGGCGGTCGTAACAAGAGAGGGAAAGAGAGTGGACGCGCGCACTATGGATGCTTCCTGATTGACACATTTGTCAAGTGATATATTTTCTATATAAGAAAAGTAAAGACGAACTTGAGTTTGTGATCCGTTGATACCAGTCACCACCTGATTTCTTGGCCGAAGAGAAATTGAGTGCTTCGATTTTCTTGTTTGTGGATGGATCCAAGTTTGAGGCGAGTGTTAAGTGAAATTTACGTGCACCGACCAGAGTGGAGTACTCTCCGAAGTGGGATTTGGAGGAATGGGGGCTTGAGCTTTGAGATTCGAGTTATCGTTGATTTGCTTGTTATTGCCGCCTCTTCCGACTGTCCTAGTGTCATTCCATCTAGATGCATGTATCCTTTTCCAGGACCCATCCTAACACCTCTATCCCTCCCTTCGTCCCTCCCATCCCACCGCCCTCCTCATTGACCTTGACAAATTCATTCTCCCTTTCTTGATTCCTTCCATCCAGTACTTTCATCACTGCCCTCATCATTGATCTTGAAATTTGCACCCTCCAACATCTCCAGGCCCTCCCCAGCATCAAGTCCATGATATCTAGTATTCTCATCCGTCCGCAGAATTTTCACCTTCAAGTCATAAGGCTCAACGGAGGTACTCCCCGTCATCAAGGGTCTGGAGGGTACTGAATGCGACATCGCGGAGATCGTCTCTGGATTTTCCCCTCTGGTGGCAGGAAGTCTAGAATTGTAGTTCCGTCTTTCGTTGTCGTTTCTACTAGATCAACGGCTACTTGCTGGCACTACTACGGACTCCTCCAAAGCCAAAGTAAAAGCCTCTATCAGAACTACCGTCTTCTGCGGGAGGACTACGAGGAGGTCCAGCAGAGTCGGAAGTTTGGTCATTGAAGTCGGCTCTGCCGCTGCTGCTGGTACTACCACGGCTTCCTCCAAAGCCAAAGTTTGTGTTTAAACAAAACCCGATAGCGACCGCCTCTACCGGAACCACCGTCTCCCGCGGGAGGAGGTCCAGGAGGGTTGGAGGAAGAAGTTTGGTCTTAGCAGTAGAAGTCGGCTCTAGATGATCTTGTTAGATGTTATTAACAGTGTGTGTAAATTTGAGTAACCTCACAATAACATTCTTGGGAACTTCTGGACATTCCAACTAGAAGACTGCTAGCGCTACTGTTGATGAGCACTTGAGGTTTAATCGACCAGTATATGTTTAGCTAGGTGAAGAGGTATCGCTGAGAATTAAGATTAGCAATCAGTATGCCATGGTTTGACAAGAGGAAAGCCCGCAACACTGCCTGTAGTAAACAGGGACAGGAACAGGCTATTAATTGACCGATACCTACAAGTGCAAAACCCATATACATATGTAGTATAGAATGCATAGTACAAATACAAAGTCCATCTTGACCCAAAGTAAGCTTCAACTACGACAAAGATCTAACTAAAGAAATAGGCCAGACAAGTTAACTATCAGCTTGTGGCAGATCCATCATTGCATTTCAACATCATCATCCTCTTTTAACTTTGAATTCCGAGCTTCACGATATCCGGCCGAGAGAGTCTTGATTTCTATCATTTCGACATCCTTGCCGTCCTCAATGATCATGGCCGTTGGAGTAGTGGCGGCGCTGGCGCTCCCCTCAACGGCAAGGTCAACTCTCTCATCATCTTCTGTCAAGACCATCTTATCATTATCTGCGATTCTATCGTCATCAGCGGCAGTAGGTTCAGTTTGAGCAGAGTCAGCGTGGGCAGTATAAGCAGCCGCATCAACCTCAGCCTGGGCGGCGGCGTCGGCCTGAGCAGCAGCGAAAGAGGCAGCATCAGCCTCAGTCTGGACAGCATCCGCAAGAGCAATTCTCCTCGCGTCCCACCTCATCATCCTCATCAACCTCTCTTCCTCCCCCTCCCTAACATCCCCATCACTCCCATCTGCGTCCAAAAACACACAACTCCCACCCGTCCCCCTCAGCGCCCGCCTCTCAACTCTCGAGAAAACGTCCGCAAAGATTTTCACAGTCTCTTTCCCCAAGATAGCAAACACGACCGTCTCAAACACGTTCTTGAACCTCCCACCTGGTTTGACGAGGAGGTCGGCGAAGATGGAAGCGACTAGGCTAATGCGGTTTTGGAAGACACCGGTGCCGAAGGAGCCGAGGATGAGATGAGGAGCTTTGTGTAGTTGGAAGAGGTGGAGGATACGGGAAATGCGGGCGTACATCGTGTCTTGGATTCGGGATTCTGTAGTTTGGAGGGCGAGTGCATATCTTAAATCTGGATCGGGCTTAGGAACAGGATCAGGCTGGGCTCGAGGTGAGAGAGGGTGAGGGATGGTAGTAGAAGACGTGGGTTCTTGGTTGACTTCGGGAGGGGCCTCTGGTTGAGGCTGATCATCTTGAACCAAAGCTCCTTTGGACCCCTGGTTGACTTCGGGTGGAGCCATTGGTTGAGGTTGATCATCTTGAATCAAAGCCCCTTTGGGTTCTTGATTGACTTCGGGTAGGGCCTTTGGTTGGGGCTGATCATCTTGAATTGAAGCTCCTTTGGGTTCTGTGTTTTGCTCTACTTTTTTCACCTCACGGTCAGGGCTGCTGCCGCTTTCTGGACTGTCGCTTGCTTTCTCCTGTTGATTCTCTTCTGATTTCTCCTTCTCTTTAGCCGCTTTCCCATGCTCGGTGGACGTTTCCTCTTCCTCACTACCAGAATCCGTCTCGTTTCCTTTCTCTGTCTCTTTTCCTTCCTCTGCCTTGTTTCCTTTCTCCATCTCGTTTCCTTTCTCGGTCACTTTCGTCTCCTTTCTATCCCTACTTTTCGCCATTCCCTTTTGCGACTTCGTTAACTCAGCCTGCTTTTTCTTCAGCTTTGCCACTTCCATTTTCTCCTTCTTTGATTTTTCCTTCTCCCTCGCCAATATCTCCCTCTCCTTTCTCACTCTCTCCCTCTCCGCCATAGCTTTCTCCTTCTCCGCCTTAGCTTTCTCCCTCTCCCTTCTCCTCTCCTCTCCCTTTTTCCTCCAAATCTCCAACTCTTCTCTCTCCCTCCTCAGCCTCTCTTCCCGCTCTAACCCGCGTCTGATCTCACCTGCGTTGACAGCAGCGCTGGTTAACACATCCACTTCTACAGGACTACGCCATTCTCCGTAATCGTCTCGAAGAAGAACGACACCAGGGGAATAGACCATTGCATCCGTATAGTAAGCGTTGCTTGGGTCTTCACGATAGTGTGTGTAGAATTGATCCGCGGCGGTCGTCTTAAGAGAAGGAAAGAGAGTAGATGCGCGGGCTATGGATTCTTCCTGATGAACACATTCGTCAAGTAATATATTTTATATATAAAGAAAAATAAAGACGAACTTGAGCTTGAGACCCATTGATAAAGCCACCACCTGGTTTCTTAGCCGAAGCGAAGTTGAGTACTCCGATTTTCTTGTTAGCAGATGAACCCAAGTTTGAGGCGAGTGCTAAGTGAACTTTACGTGCACCGACCAGAGTGGAGTACTCTCCGATGCAGACTTGAGTATCAGGGGCGGTGTCTGGAGGAATGGGGGTTTCAGCTTGAGCTTTAGCTTTGGGATTCAAATTCTCGTCGATTTGCTTATTCTCGGCTTCCAATGCTGTTGTTGCTGCTTTTTCCGATTCATTCTCTGATTGTTGTGTACCATCCTTTCCTTCGTCACCGCCTTCTTCATTGATCCTGACAAATTCACTCTCCAACATCTCCCCGCCCTCTCCAGCATCAGGTCCATAATATCTAGTATTCTCTTCCGTCCACAGAATTCTCACCGTCAAGTCATAAGGCTCAACTGCCCCCGGAGGGAAATACTCTCCCTCATCGAGAGTCTCAAGGGTACTGATCGCGAAATCGCGGAGATCGTCTCTGGAGAGATGATAGCTGGGTGGCTGGGAACGTTCATTTCTCCCTTTGGTGGCAGAAAGTCTAGAGTTGTGGTTCCGTCTTTCGTTGTCGTTTCTACTAGATCCGCTGACACTACTACGGACTCCTCCAAAGCCAAAGTTTCCACTAAAAAAGCCTCTACCAGAACTATCGTCTCCTGCGGGAGGAGGTCCAGCAGGGTTGGAAGTTTGGTCGTTGAAGTCGGCAGATCTGCCACTGCTGCTGGCACTACCACGGCTTCCTCCAAACCCAAAGTTTGTGTTAAAAAGGTCCCGGTAGCGATCGCCTCTACCAGAACCACCGTCTCCTGCAGGAGGAGGTCCGGGAGGGTTGGAGGAAGAAGTTTTGTCTTCGTAGTTGAAGTCGGCTTGAGATGATCTTGTTAGATAGCCAAAAAAAAAAGACGGTTTAGATGTTATTAACGTGTAAATTCGACTAACTCACAATAACATTTTCCTTGGGAATTTCTCCAAATTCCAACTTGAAGACTCCTAACGCTACGTTGGTGAGCACTTGATGTTTAATCGCCCAGTATATGGTCAATGGTTGTTAGCTAGGTGAAGAGGTATCGATGAGAGTTAAGATTAGCAATCGGTAGACCATGACTTGACAAGAGGAAAGCCCCGCAGCACTGCCACCCTGTCAATGTCATATGCATGTAAATCTCTTCTCTGTAGTAGTAACAGGAACAGGAACAGGCTATTAATTGACCGATAGCTATGAGTACAAAAGCCACATGTGTACTATAGAATGCATAGTGTGTAATAGTACAAATACAAAGTCCATTTTGACCCAAAGCAAGCTTCAACCACAAACGAAAATCACAAACAAGAGGTCTAACAAAAGGCATAGGCAGAATGCCACAAGTCATAACACCCCTCGAGGAAACCAATCTATAGGTGGATTAACCGCAGCATTGTAGCCCGCCTCGAATTTTCGCAGAGTATGACCATCCGGAATGGCGAACATGACATGATCAAACGAAGAGGCAAATCTGGCCCCAGGTACACCAAGTAGCTCTCCCCATATTTTCGCCAACGAAAAAACATCATTCTGGAAAACACCTGTTCCAAAACTGCCCAGAACCAAGTTTCTCGTTCCTCTCAGTTCAAACAAGGCCAATACCCTCCCCATCCTCTCTTTCATCACCAATAAAATCTTATCCTCCGTCGCCGACTTTCCGTCGCACCTTAGTTTGCGAACTAGGCCGGCGTTTACGGCTGGGCTGGTAACGACGTCAACGTGGTAGGGCCGTAGCCATTGGCCATCGTCATCCCGGAAAATAGCGACAGAAGGAGAATAAATCATGGCATGAGAATAATATCCTCCTTTATTGTCATGATCGTGTAATTCATAAAAAACTTTGACTTTGGGTAACTGGAGGGATAGAAAAAGAGTAGAAGATCGAGCAATGGATTCCTCCTGTGCACTGGCGCCGTTTATGAATCCTCCACCTGGCTTAGTGGCAGATGCAAAATTCAATACGCCAATTTTGGATGCAGGGAAGCTTTCGGAGAGGGAACGAGCGCCTTGAAGTGTAGACTTTTGCAAAAGGTGTACTCTGACTCTGACTCCTGATTGATGACGATGATGTTCAGCAGCAACAGCAGGTGAAGGACCTTGATACCAGAATCTCAACCTGGTAGATTCCGGCCTGTAGTACTCCGTATGATGTACAGTATCTTCTGCAGATTGCCTCAGACTGTGTTTATTGGGAAGCATATTGGAAGCCGCATCTGCAAAAACGACATAGCCATTATTGATAGCTTTGATGGTCTCTTCAGCAATGTCTCGTAGGCGTAGGCGTTTGGGATCAATGTGGTAGTTTTGGGGATTTGGAGGTTGGGAAGGCCACATATTGGGTTTGAGTATGTCGATGAGAAGAAGCTGCAGCTCTCAGTGACGTTATTACTGTAAAGCCCCAGGGCTGTGCTTGAGCTCCTGCTTACATAAGGAAATTAGTATTTCTTCTCCACTGCCCTTTGCCACTGCCATCCAATGACTGTAAGTTATCGGTCGCCAGGGTCTGACGTGAGAGCGATGAATCAAATAAATGACGGATCCGAATCATGGAAACCCTTGCCCTTTCCAAGTCTCTCCTCTGATATTCCGCAGCGGACATAGTTGGAAGATGTTCAGCAGTCCGAAGGTTGAGTCCAATTATGGCAGCAGCCGCACGCAAAATTCACCACGGCAAGGCTCCAAAGGAGACGTGAGTTATCTCGAACTCCAGCTTCTCTCCAATGCTGATTTAACATAGACTTTATTCGAAAAATCTACTCGAGACCCACATGATAGCTCACGCTTCACAGTAATTGAGGGACAATGTGGGTTGAAAATCTATCCGCAATATAAGCCAAAATGGACTTATCAGGGTTATCGTTGTTTTCGCAGTGGATACTCGAGGTCCTTGGGACGAAATTTGTTTGGAAGCCTCAGAACATGCCCGAGTTTGGAATGTATACAACGAAGAATCTACAAAGAATGATTCTGCTGTAACGGATGGATGTAATCGGAGCATTGATATCCTGCTTGTTTTCGTGGGTTCTGTTTTCTCTTACCATCCCAACTCAATCGTAATTAACTTGTCTTCTTTGATTCAAAAGACTGGTTTATTTTCTGCAGTTTTAACTAGTTTTATCATCCAATCTTACCAAGGGGTGGGACCCAATCCATCTGACACGACGAATGCTCTCCTCGCTCAACTCATTTCATTACAAGCCGCAGCTTTGAACTCAACAAACAATAGTACAAACATCCAGTCCCAGGCTGAAAACCTCGCTCCATCTCCAGGTGAGATTCGATGGGTCAACGGCCTTTGGTTCGCGGCTCTCTCCTGTAGCCTTTCCACCGCCCTTGTCTCCATGCTCGCGAAACAATGGTTGCAAGTAACCTCAAATATATTCGGCTCTCCAAGATCTCGAGCCCGACAACGTCAACGACGATATATGCAGCTGCAAAGTTGGCATGTCTTTGCTATTATCAATGCTCTACCTTTGCTCCTCCATGCTGCTCTTCTCCTCTTCTTTGCTGGCCTCATCGTCTTCTTATGGTCAAGAGATATAGTTACCACGGCAGCAATATTTGCGATCGTCGGTTTAGCTTACACTTTCTATATTGGCTCTATGTGGTTATCCCTGATAAATCCTGATTGCCCATACCAACATCCTATCTCTGAACAGTTACGACTTTGGACCACCTGGGCTAAAACTACATCTGAATCTTTTGATTCAAATTATTTGGAAAATGGGGTCGATGACAGACTAAAATTATCAAGGTTTGTTGGCAATTAGTCTCACACATTTCTAAATTAGTCTCACACATTTTCTAAATTGATTACATATGTTTCCATTGTAGGCGTGTTGCAATATCACCTCTAAAGGTTGATCCAGATGACTACATTGATGCATGTGCACTAGTATGGATGCTACAACAATGTTCGAGCGACGACATCGTCACAACCGCACTTCAAGCCATAGGTGGACTTCCTCGTGATTTTTCAGCTTTTCAAGTCCTTCGAAACGCAGGTGCCATTCGTTTGACACTCCAACGATTTACTTCATGCTTTCATCATGATTCTCCTTTTGGCGTGGAATGGTACATCCTTGATGCTCAAGGTGCAGAAAGATACTGTCGAGCATGGATGCGTCTAACACGGGGCACGATGGAAAGATGGCCTTGCGACCTTTTGAAACCACTTGACCAACTGACGAATGTTCAAGGACAATCCCACATTTCTGTCATTGCTTCATGTGCATGTGCCTTAGACTCTCTGGACTCGCGAACCCCCCAGCTGGCTTTGATAAACCATCTGGAGAAGTTTGTCAGTGGAGAGTCCAACCTCAGCCAGCTAATCCAATGTTGGCTTCTGGACACTCTCCTTGAATGTTCAATCGGATGGGAACTAGGAGCAGCCGTGATCGAAGACATTGCCAAGAGAGCCATACCCCTCCTCCTCCACCTTCTCCATCTCACAAAACGTGCATTGGCTTCTCAACTTCGAAATGCAATCGCATTGACTTTATGTTCATTGACTCATGGAGTTATCGATCCTTCTCTGTTTTCAGACGAGAACAAGCGGCAGGAAAACTTTCACAAAGTCATCATTCCTTCGCTTGCTGTTATCATTCAGGATCCTTTTCGTTTTGGGGTCAAGGATGACCTCCTTGACCTAACATCTATAGAATTCTCTCGTCTTAGCGCACCAGTACTTATGGGTTCACACCGACTCCTACGTGGCCTCAAGAATATCGCTCGATCATCCTTGTCTAAACTTTACCTCGACGGTCGAATCGGAAAACTTGTATCCGATGATGTCTTGGCTGATATCCTGCGGATACTCCACCCTCCAGTCAATATCACCCTTGAGCAACGGCCTTTGTTCATGACAACACTTTTGGATACGTTACGGGCCACGACAGATTTGAACATAACAATTGGCTCTGTACGACTCTTAGAACCATTGCTTGTGGATTGTCACCTTCCCGTACTGCGGGCTTTTTTGGAGGGCAATGGCATACCCGTTCTCCTACGCGCAAGTCGTGCTGGAGACACTGATAGTCGGAAACTTCAAGTTGTTTGCATGAGAACACTATGCATCTTTCTCCGACGTAGCGCAGCATGTCGTCTACGGCAAAAAGAATTCTCTGTTATCTATCCCTCGTTAGAAATCAACTTGGATGTCATCTTCCACTCCGATCTTTTTACTACGTTACTCTCAATCATCTCTGTGCAGCGTTGGTGGTTGGAAGAGATTGCTGAAATTTGGTTACCCTCGCTTCTGGAACTATGTGAAGTGACGCCAGATGAATACATTTGGCGGAGTGTGGAAACTATTTTCAGAAATTTCGCTGAGAATCACGATGGAGAAGACAAATACCCTCGAATGTTGAAAGACTTGGATAGGATGAGAGAGATTCTGGGATCAGGTCCCTGCTTGGTGGAATTGGAACGTTCATCTATATGGAGTGTCGTATAGGATAGGTACCCTTGACCACATAAATATCAAATAAAATAACAATGTTCATGCTGAAGTGGACTCCTTGGTTTTGAACCACCAACCGCCGAGGTCCAGGCGAATTAGTAAATGATACAACGCATCAAGACCCCCCGTCGGACGACGTACACCAGCTGCAGAAACGTCTACAGGCCAATTGGCAGATGATGCGTTCTTTTCAACAAGTCCTTTTAAAACCTTTGTCTGTAGATTATGATTTAGCTTGCGAAATAAAGGACCAGCACCGAAGCAAGGGAAAAACCTACAAAAGTTGTCATCTTCGTACGGAACCTTTCGAAGAGATCCTCAATGAGCGGTGCTGCCTGATACTCCTCTAAACGACCTCTGTGCAATTCACCGACAACAATTGTGAACTCGAGCACCAGTTCAAGAGAGTGGCGTAAGAGATCCCCTACGCCTTTTTGGCCAGACCTTAGCAGACAGGCGCTGAGGATATCATCCAAGAGGGCAGAATGACACTGAGCGAGTTCGAAGACATCAGAAAACTCAAAAGCTCGCTCGTTAAGCGACGAGTTTGGAAGACCTGAATCACCAGATGATAGTCGGGCTAAAAATGGATCAAAGTTACCACCGATGGCGGTATCAAAAATATATCCAGACAGGCTTGACACAAAGGCTTGGGATATGAAGCGGAAATACAGGAGAAGTTTTCTGGATTTCGTCAACGTTGGAAACAAAAATTTCGAGGTCGATCGGTGCGTAGACATTCGAAAGAGAGATTTGAGGGCGCTCTCAACTGTTTGTGAGGATTTCAATATATTATATATTACTGCGAAAAAGGCGTAGGTTTCTTACCTCGAAGGAGTCTCAATATGAAAGTAAACATCCGCTGATATTTCGACAAGATGTCAGAAGATATCAGAATCTCTAGAGGTCGAGGTGGTTTGTAATCCATGTAGAGGAAATCAAGAGCCCTGCCAAGCATGATCAGTGATAGGTGATAGGAAAGTGGTTGGAGAATCATACTCAATGGCTACAAAAGAAGTGGGGGGTATTGAGTCTTTGCGATAACGAAAAAGTTGATGAACAGACATACAAAGGGGGTTCAGCCACTTGTCGCGACCTGGTCCAGTAGGCAAGTCGCGAATTGCAAAACCTAACCTCCATCCAGCTTCCTCTATCACTGGTTTTTGTCCAGCTATCCCTTCCTCTGTCTCAGTTCCTTTCTCGAGAGAATCCACAATGACCGTCCTCAGAAAGAAACTCAGATCAGCCCCGACAGGTGGCCACGTCTCGCGGTCAAGGAGGTTCGGGGAAAGCCCAACAGCCCAAGGTTGTTTACTCTCGATCTTCTTGCTTGGTTTCCGTCTAAGTGACCGTATCGACATAGAATGAGGTGATTGATCGACTTCATACTCTCCCGCGTCAGAGAACAAAGCAGCAAGAAGACGTGATTTAAATGGGGGGGCAGCTATCAGAAGGTAAGAACGGAGGAGTACAAGGTGAGAGTGAAAGTTGAGATTGTCCGTCGAAGTAATGAAAAGCGACAACAACGTAGATGACAGAGTAGAAGCGTGATGTACGAGGTCCTTGAATATGAGGGCGGTCAATTCATGAAATGTGGGTGTTATGGATGGAAGAGTTTCCGGAAAATGATCGATGAAAGCATGCATGAGTTGAGTTGAAGAATCGTTAATCTTTAATGACGGTTTTCCAATAAAAAGACCTGGCTCCAGGTCGAAAATACGAAAATCTGAGAGCTCGGGTTTGTAAGATGTTCCTACGAAGGCTGATGAAAGTGAAGGGGGTATCGATGGAGGTACTGTTCCGTATTCAGAAGGCAAGGGAAAGTTGTTAAACGCAGCCAGTATCTCTTCTACCGTCCACAACCAACGGACTGAAGAAAGCCCCATCGGAGTATTCAATAGGGAGTGATCTGGCTGAGCGATGCGTAGAAGGACTAGTGATTTCTGGGCGGCAGGGAGTACTTGCAAAAGATTCTGTGGAAAGAAGGTAGGAAAAGTCGTTTCGACCTTGTCAAGAAGATCGAAAATGTCCTCTTCGCCTTCCTCCTCATCGTCAACTTCTAGTTGGTATCTATCACCTGTTTCTCTCAACATTTTAGACAACCTTTGAGGAGGCTGGCCACCAAATCCGATGGATCTTCCGACTTCATTAATATATTCTTGTGACGCACCAGTCAAGATAAACGCAATCGTGGCACGTATGATAGCTGGAGATTGACGCTCAATATGGAGTTTTAGACACTCACATATGTGAGATAAAAGTGGGTTTGGCGACGAGTCAAGCTGGGGATAATCTTCTGGAGAAAACCGTTCGCTCTTGTTAAATTCAGGCCATCATTGCATACTCTTGAACATGAGAGGTTTCTACGCACTCTGTTGCACAATGCAGCCAATGCCACAAGAAGTTCCTCGTAAATAGAATGTTGGCCGCAAATTTCTGATAGCATCAAATTTTCCCCACTTTCTAGATGAACATTGGAAGGTGGGCAGCTAGCAAGGGCCTCTCTGATGTAAACGAGTGCAGAGGAAAGAGAATGTGCAAAAGCATGAACAGTGGGACCTTCTTTCGCCGACCTAGTAAAGATGTAAGACATGATTGTTCAAAATCATGCCTTGAATGCTGACCTTGATCGTAGGTTCATTAAAAGCGATTCCAGGCGACGTAGGAGGGTGCCGATGGTGAGAAATCGAGCTATGATACTGTTCCGCCGATTTTATTTTTGACTTAATAGACGAAATGAAGAAAAGAAAAGAAAAGCTTGCCTGCTACTGATAATCTCATCTTTGCCATCGACGGCAATTGAATTTCTTATTCCATTATTTCCTGTCCCCGATTGGACAAATCTTTCAAAGGATGAATTCCAGGTATGCAATGGAGAAGAGATTCCAAGGACAGTCATTTTCAATGACGCTAAGAGCTCTTGTTCAGTGACATAGACGAAGCTGGTCTTCGCATCATATAGTTGAGGCTGAACACTGTTGGCCAATTAACTTTCTATAAGGCCGTGAACAAAATCAATTTACTAGTAGCGGGCAGATGCATAGGTCATATAGTCTTGCTCTGATAGGAATGCGGTGGACGTTGCTTTGCTTGAGTGCGTGGGCCGTAATCGATCCCATGAAAGTAAGCCATTCTGCAATAGTAACCATATCCGTGAAAGAGAATTCCAGAGAGGCATTTGGAAATAAAACGCACTACAGTTCCGCGTCTGCGAATCAAAGCATTTTTCCAAATTTCCTCGACTTTCGCTTTAGGTTCTGGTTCAACAATTTGACTAACATTCAAAGAAAGAGCTGCGAGTTCTTCTGGGAGTTGGAATAGTCTTGGAAGAAGGTTTGAATTGATATTTTCTAATTTCAAGGCCTCTAATATTGGATTTTGGGGTTTGTCCTCCAGAGGTGGAACGAAGAAACGAGGCACGATCTGTGGGAGGTCGTTCGCTTTGGGCCGGTAAAGTTGTCCAAAGTCGTCGTTGACATCCAATAACTGAGCTGACTCAGGCCACATTATTTTAGTAGAGGTATATTTGCCCGCTGAGGCGAGCTGTCGCAACCTGTGATTGTCGATGTCGTTGGAATAGAATAGAATTAAGTAAATATCGAAGGCTTTCAAGAAGTTTGAATTTGACGCGTCTGATCACGCGCCAAACGCGGATTATTTGGGACAGTTTGCGACGACCTATTTTTAACCCAAGATTCTAAATGCAGCACAACACTCAGGATTAAAATTTGTTTTTGATTTGAGTCCTGCAATTAATTTTTTTGAACAGAAAGCTTCAAGAGGGTACAGGTAATTTTATCCCGTGACCTGAGGTATTTGAGGGTCTGTGAAGCCTTAAAAAGAAAGAGGTCAAATTTCATGCATTTTGGGTCTGGATTAACTCATCCAGAGCCATCCAGAACGTTGCCAAGGATCTTTTCTTCACTGCTACAATGTATTTCTGGTGCTAGCTAAATATGTATCGATATGTACAGAATTTTCTGAGACATGTTTTTAACATCTTCCATGCGCCTGTCAAGTTTCCACAATTAAAATTTCTTTTCTTTTATTAGACGTTTGATGCAACCTGCCAAACCCATTATGAACGTGAGTGTCTGCTAGTTATCTGGCGGCACTGCACTGAAAAGTGATATAGATCTTCCGGGGCAGCGAGTAGAGCGAACATATGATGATACATTGGAGACTGAGGAGGCCTTTGCCTTCTCTAAGGATCGTTACGAGGATCTACATCTACATGGGACAGCTTCAACCTCAGCTATATCATTAACGAGTATACCCAGAAAAACCTCTTGGAAAGTTACCTACAAATATCCATCGACCTCCCACCTCCAGACTTCTACACCAATTCCCGGGTTCTTCATTAGGAGATATACGTCCCGAATTCAAGGCTTTTCTCGATGGTCTTCCGGCGTCATCTGAACCCGCGCTGCGTCATCGCCGTGGCCGCTGCCGCTATACAGCCAGAACCGCTTATCGATGCCCTGGATACAATCGCACTGAGATTACTTTGACTCCAAGTATTACACGCAGTGCTACCATGTCCCACTGTACTCCCCTTCCTCACAAAATATGTCCGGTGTGCAACCAAGTTATCAAAGATGTAGAAATCTTCAATCGCTTATGTGGAGGAGAAGGTTAGTCTCATCACCATGTTGTTTCCCTTCTTCTCAATTAAATGTCGATTTCGGCAGACGATGAATCTGGGCCTACAATCAATGCTCGAAATGTTTTTGCGAGTGGTATCATTGACGTTGCGCAGATGGCTTCGATTTGATAAAGCAAAGTTTCACATGTCTCAATTGTGGTCGCCAACCACCATTGAAGCTTGAGTGGAGCTTTGAAGCGCTCGTGTTGATCGACTATTTGATTGTCAACTTGAGCTCGTTCGGCTCTCCGGCCTTGAACAAGAGTCAATTGGTCTGGTTCAGCCAATCAGTCTATATAAGCAGTTGAGCATACAAGGTCACGGTAAAATCAAGGCCGAATTTCATTGTCGGGAATTTCTTGCGTCCTCAATGTAGACGTGGTGTATCAGGGATATTGCTATGTTGTTAACGAAGTCAGACTTGCTTTGAAGTTTCAAGCAACAGAGAGATACTCGGTTTCACCTTGTGTTAGAAGATTTTGACAAGACAGTAAGCACGACCACCGAATGGATGGTTTTTTTGAGATTTATTTAAAAATGGCGTTACAAACTCACAAATTGTGCAAATCGTAGGTGAACGATGATCAGTTCGTGTAAGGATACTGTGAAAGCAAAATTTGCCATGCGGCGGCTCTGTCAGTGCTACAATCCTCTTCAAAATCAGGAACTCTGGCTATCAGGTTGTTCGCATCGTCCAAGAGATTCTCAAGTAGCACGGCGATGCGTATGTCACGAAGGGTGAGTCCTTGCTCTATCACATCAGTTCTAACACGATCGGTTTCTAGATTTGGGCCAAATCTTCTGGATGAGTGAGTTTGAGTCATGACGGTGATAACTGGTCGTTTTTCCGACCATAGATTGAAGGAGATGTGGTGCTAAAGCATTAAAAAGAAATCCAGTTAGTTAAAATACATTTTTACATGGTTAGCTAACGGCATCCTCACTTTTTCTTCACTTTCGATTCTAAAGGTCTCTTGCAGGAATGCACGAGCAGACCTGTTGCCTTTGAAGCGGAATTTTCGTACCAAAAAAGGGGATGCATAGTTCTGGATACGCCATAGGAATTTAGTGTGGGTTTTGATTGTAAACACCAAATGTCGCGTACAAGATGACTGGGACTGTCATTGCCTTCCAAGCGCTTTATTTCCCATCCACGACGAAAGAGAGGATAGAAGAATTCATCCAGCTCACTCTTCGTAATCATCGGGGTAGAGTGTTCTATATATTTGACTGGACCTGGGAGAAGAAGTTCCGGGAATTCTTCGGGAAGTAGGGTATGTGAAGTTCTAGCTGAGCTTGCTGGTTGCTGAGAAACAGTTGATGAATAGAGTCTCCGGTTCTGGAAAATACCTTCAAGTAGCAGTATTAACATTATGATTTGAGAAAAATTACCTTGAGAAGACCAATCATCGACTCTCCATGAGATGTACTTCCTGTAACCATCTTCCCTTTGAACTTCCTGAGGGCAAATGAAGACCTTGCAGCCGCTGGCATGCGTAAAGTTGGAGCGGTACCAGAAAATTTAAAAAGTGATTCGAGCACACTGCATCGGTACATATCGAAGGAGTCCTCGTCTATCGTGTAGGGTATTGTCAAAGTGATGCGAGGTTCTGAATTGAAGTTTAAATAATAGAGCTAGCACAGTGAAAATCCAGCAGTTAGCACTCTACTTATTCTGGCTAGATGGACGTTGTCCAAATGCAAATGCAAGTAGCAAGTAGGGAGGGCAATTTCCGCTGTGACATTAGTAAATAAAGTATGTGTTTATTCCATGACACCTTGCAGTAACCCACATCCAGGTCCGAGTCCAAGCTTCTGTTACCGCCATGAATGAACGCAACTGCAATATTACCTTTGTTCAAATCGGATTCTGCACTCGGTGAAGTACCAGCAGCGCCACCAGCAGCAGCAGAATGCCCCCTTTTGGTGCTGCTGCCATCGTCGCTGCATCTCCATCTCCATTTCCCTGTCTCTGACCAATAGCACACACGAAGGTGGACCATTCCTCTTCCATTCCCTTCAACGACCGCCACTGCTATATTTTATTACTACTCCCACCAAAAAATCCTACTCAACCTCAAAGCTTTTATCGATCATCCACCGGCCTAACGTATTCTTCCTCTTCCCCGCTACCGCCACCACTAACTCTACAACACCGCACACGCTACTTCTCCAACTCTTCCTCCTTCCGTCTACTTCTCCCACCTCCACATTGAATGCGGGCCTAGATAAGGGTGGAGATAGATCAAAAGACTCTCGAACTCCACCTAGATCCATACAACCCTCGCCGCCGATTATGAGTAGTGGTTGGATTTTCTTGCTGGTATAGGCTCTAGTCGGACGTAGGATTAACGCATCGGTGTTCAGCTTGGCATCAATATTCACATCCGATTTACCATCGAATAGGACTTCTCTCACTCCCTAAGTTTCCCCTCATCAGCCAGGCTCTCTAATGCTTCTTGTTCCCATGCGAATTCCCAACCGAAAACGGACCACGGTTTCTTACTTGTGTCTGTGCGTGTAAGCGTTAATGGCTCCTGAGCAGGCGTCATCGCGGCTCGCGACACTTCCACCACTCGTATTTGGATGCGGATGTAGGTTTTGGATACGGCGTATCAGGCCGCAAATTGTGAGTTTCGTCCTAAAGTCATGAAATAGCGACCTTTTATATCTATAACGACATCCAACTCCAACTCCAACTCTAATTCTTCTAAATCAGAGGTTGTATGTGTGACCCCGTTTCATCGTTCAGCATACTAAAAGTGTTCTTCTCTAGCGACACGCCTGCATTTGCGCGTTTGCGTCTTACTTTGGGAAAGGTGCTATTTGGATGAGCAATGGAGCATGGGAATTTTGAAAGATTTTGCTGGGGTTCTATTATTTTTGAAGTTGATCGGGTGAATGGGTCGGGGGATTGTTGTAATTTGATTTCGGGGTGGCCCAGTGGTGGTAGGGATTTGTCGAAGGTGAAGATTGTATGTGTAGAGTGGAAAGATACAGGGAGGTCAGGTTATATAAAGATGTACAAAAGATACGCGGACATGGAACCCGTTACAGCTAATACATGCCGTTTGGACCGTTTTCTAAGTTGCTCGCTGCAATCTTAACACCAAGAGCACACGCGCTGGCCATAAGCGATGCTACCTCTACAACAAGGATGAAAACCAAAAGGCTGCGCGATCTACTGTTCACGACTAACAACGTAATCGATCGTCGTTTGGTTCTTCTTTCTTTGAGGTTGTGTTTGTTGACAAGGACAACCGAGGAAAAGAGATAGGTGTGCGGTCTACGATAGGTGATGGTTGAAGTTGTGCTAACACTTGAGATTTTATGATGTTTTCAGATCTGGGAGGATGGAAAAGAAGCCGTTGAAGCAGGAGAAGGGAGAGTGAGTGAGATTGTACCGATTGTACTATAATCCTCGGGGCAGGGGAAGTCCTGAAGGATATAAGGAATTGCCTGGATGGTGTAAAGGAGGTAAAGAGAAGGAGGGATGTAAAGCAGAGGAGTCGCTGTGGGCAGAAAAGGGCTGATGATCGCTAAGAGAATGACTATGTGCGCGGCGGAACAGAGGGTCTGGAAGATCGCTGAATGATAGGAAGGCAAAACTGACCGATTGATTTATTACGAGAATAGAGATATCAATATGCATTTGAGTGTTCGGATAAATAAGTTCGGTACATATGTGGGTCGGTGGTGGAGTACGGGAATACTGACTGGGTTCAAGGTTAGTCTTTTATTGTTCGATTGCGCACTGAAAAGGATAAGTAGGACCTGTATGATCTGGGTTAGACGAGTGGGATAGCCGCGCGCAGAGCACCTGCTGGAATTGAGAGCAGGGGTGACAGGCTTTTATATGACATGTACATTGAGGTTCAAAATGGTCGAAATTCTGTCACTTTCAAGTTGGGCTCGTGCTTATGTAAACGACAGCATCGTTGGAAACTTGATCACTGCGTATCGAGCACCACAACTCACTGTTCAACGATATGAAGCCCTTTTTTAAGAAAATTGGCAAGTTCAAGAAATCAAAACATCCATCTCTGACCATCACCGATGCTCTTGGTTCAAGCCTTGGACCAGTAACTTCGACATCGACAATCAGAACATCTTGCGCCGCTGATCCCATTCCATCCATTCCCGCTAATCCTGCAACCGCAAATGTTCAAGTCTCTAGTGTTACTGTGAGTGTTCAACCTAGCCCTTCTCATCGATAATATCGGTATAGTTACTCAATCATCATTGTCGATCAGACCGCCTATGAACTCCAACTCTCCACTTCGGTTTCCGCTTTGGCGATCAACAATCTTGCTCCTATAGCCCATCTGGAAGAAGATTGTAATAAAGCGCCCTCCTCGTCTCATGCCGTAAGCTTGAGATCCACGGAATCAGAACAACGTCCCTCGGTGAGTCGCTTACACTATGTGTTCTTGGCAGTTGCTGATAATCAACAGACTCAGCATACTGGCTTGGGTTTCTTTGCAAATGCACGGAATCCACTCATTGCTGGTGGAACTTTTGTAAGTGTTTCTCGTAGGCTGCGTAAAAAAATTAGCAATAATTGTACATAGGTTAATTGCGAGAACTATAACGTCATTAATGTCCCTACCTTTACTGGTGAAAGGCAGATAAAGACCTCTGTACCCCAAAAGCCGAACTCCAGTCTATTCTTTACTGGACGGAAAGATGTACTTGACAAAATTGGGAAGATATTTATTCATCACACTGATAGTAGACTGATGTCGAGGCACTCTTGTCTGCTCTGGGGAATGGGTGGCATTGGAAAGACTCAGATCTGTCTCAAATTCACAGAAGAAATGTCTGACAGGTAGGTGTCTTCACATTGCCAACTAAAACACTGGATTCATTCATTGCTCTAGATTTTCATATGTATTCTGGGTTGATGCCTCCTCTCATGAGAACATTACAATGTCTCTCAAGGGCATATCCAGCCTTCCTGCTGCACAAGTTGCTGGTGTGGATGGGTCAGCTGTGTCTGTCCTTCAGTGGATATCTCACATTCAAGAGGAATGGTTGATTGTGTTTGATAATGCTGATGATCTTCCCCCAGATGTGGTGGCCAAGTTCATTCCCCCAGGTAACAGAGGTAATATTCTGATTACTAGCCGAAACCCATCCATGGGAAGGGTTGTTTCATTTGAGAACAGAATTGAGATCAATGAAATGGAGGAGCAAGATGCCATAGCCTTACTGCTGAAGGCTAGCTGCTTGGATCCATTGCCTAGGCATCTACAAGCTGCTAGAAAGATTGTCAATGAGCTTGGCTGCATTCCTCTTGCTGTTGATCATGCTGGTGCTTATATTGAAGCTGGGAAATGTGATATAAATGAATATCTCAGACAATTCTCCTTGCATAGGAAGACTCTTATGTCAGATGCTACATTCACAGGAGCATCAAATTATGATCAAACAGTGTATGGGACTTGGGATCTATCTTTCAAAGAAATAAAGAAGAGAGCTGGTGGACAATCCACAACTAGAAATGCAGAAGCAGCCAAAGCTGCAATCCTAATTCTTCAAATATGTGCTTTCTATCATCATAGTAATATTTCTAGAACCATATTTCAATCTGCTGCTGAGTCCAGGGGATATATTGTTCATAGTGAGCTACCTCAGGCAATCACTTTACTGGATCACACCCTGCTTGGCTTAGACAATGATGGTCACTGGGATGCCTTTATTTTTGGACAAGGGATTGGTGTTCTTCTCTCCTTCTCCTTGATAAAAAGAGGACAATCATCTGAAATTTTTTCTGTTCATCCTCTGGTGCACTGCTGGAGTCGGGAACAAATGTCAAAATCTGAACAGCAAAGAATATATGAGATGGGAAGCATAATTTTGTCTTGTGCAATTCCATGGGGATTTGCAACTTTGGATTATGCATTTCGACAGATGATTTTTCCACATATCAAGGCAAATGATTTATATGGGAGCCAGATGAGACTGATCAATCAGTACTATGATGATAAATGCTTCCGTTTTTCACAAACAATGTGGGAGAATGGAGACAGGAGTAATGCAGAGCAGCTCATGGTCCAAGTCATGCACATGAGGAAAAAACTACTTGGTGCAGAACATCCAGACACCCTCACAAGCATGGGCATTGTAGCAGGAATATATGGTAATCAGGGGGGGTGGAAGGAGGCAGAACAACTGGCTATCCATGTTATGGACATAAGAAACAAGCTGTTTGGTGCAGAACATCCAGACACTCTTGCAGGCATGGCAATTCTAGCAAGCATATACTGTAAGCAGGGAAGGTGGAATCAGGCAGTACAGCTGGGTGTTCATGTCATGGACATAATGAAGAAGCTGCTTGGCATAAATCATCCAGACACCTTTACAAGCATGGCAGATCTAGCAATCATATATTGTAAACTGGGAAGATGGAATGAGGCTGAACAGTTGGGTATTCAAGTCATGGACATGAGGAAAAATCTACTTGGTGCAGAACATTTAGACACTCTATCAAGCATGGCAGAACTAGCAATAATATACTGTGGGCAAGGAAGGTGGAATGAGGCAGAAATGCTAAGTGTTCATGTCATGGAAATGATGAAGAAGTGGTTTGGTGCAGAACATCCAGAAACACTCACAAGCATGGTGATTGTAGCATGTGCATGCAGCAATCAGGGGCGGTGGAATGAGGCAGAGCAGTTGAGTGTTCAAATCATGGACACAAGGAAGAATCTACTTGGTGCAGAGCATCCAGACACTCTCATGAGCATGGCAAATTTAGCAATCATATATTATGAGCAGGGGAGGTGGAATGAGGCAGAGATGCTAGGCATTCATACCATGAAGATGATGAAGAAGTGGTTTGGTGCAGAACATCCAGACACTCTGGCAAGCATGGCAGATCTATCAATCACTTACCGTGAGCAGGGGAGGTGGAATGAGGCAGAGCAGTTAGGTATTCAAGTCATGAATATGAGGAAGATGTTGTTTGGTGCTGAACATCCAGACACTCTTACAAGCATGGCAAATGTTGCAGTGACATACCAGAAGCAGGGAAGGTGGAATGAGGCAGAGCAGTTGGGTGTTCAAGCCATGGACATGAGGAAGAAATTGCTTGGTGCAAATCATCCAGACACATTATCAAGCATGGCAGATTTAGCAATCATATATTGTAAACTGGGAAGATGTAGTGGGGCAGAGCAGCTGTGTGTTCAAGTCATGGACATGAGGAAGAAGCTGTTTGGTGCAGAACATCCAGGCACTCTTACAAGCATGATGTACCTAGCAGTCATATACTCTAAGCAGAAAAGGTGCAATGAGGCAGAGCAGCTGGGTGTTCATGTCATGGAGACAATGAAGCGGCAGTTTGGTGCAGAACATCCAGACACTCTTACAAGCATGGCAAATGTTGCAATCACATACTGTGAGCAGGGAAGGTGGAATGAGGCAGAACAGCTGGGTGTTCAAGTCATGGACATGAGGAAAAGGCTGCTTGGTGTAGAACATCCAGACACTCTCACAAGCATAGCAGATCTATCAGTGACATACTGCAAGTGTGGAAAGTGGAGAGATGCAGAGAAGCTGGGTGTTTATGTCATGGACATGATGAAGAAGTTCCTGGGTGCAGAACATCCAAACACTCTCACAAACATGGAAAATTTAGCAGTCTTATACCATAAACAAGGAAGGCAGAATGAAGCAAAGCAGTTGAAGCTTGAAGCCATACATATAAGGAAGAGAATAGGAAGAGACTGAGTGTAAGGAGAAAGAGATCTGGTATTACATAGATCTAAAGTCTCAACCCTCAGCATTAACTTGGACTATGGTCCATGGACCATCACCTTCTGATCAGAACTACCCCCATCCTTCACTCTCTCATCATGTGATTGGTCCATTTGCCATACAGTATCTGTAATGTATATAACCTGTAGATAGTCACCTTTGAATTTAGAGTTATCCACCCTTACA
>Ga0193742_1000662_pt1 | contig 22290 bp, 21 predicted proteins | sample L2c1metaG_FD_165511 | JGI IMG/M metagenome (GOLD analysis project Ga0193742, IMG submission 165511) | Soil microbial communities from a riparian zone of the East river system, Colorado, United States - L2c1 | ecosystem: Environmental > Terrestrial > Soil > Riparian zone | place: USA: East River... | reverse complement strand
CCCTTCATGTCACTCAACGACATGAAGGGGTCCTTCAGGGCATCACCGGCCGTCCCGCGCGAGCGGCGCTTGACAAACGCCCACGTCCCTTAACTACACGGCATTGGGACTAGCGGTGCACGATCGTCCACCGCTCGGTCCGTCGCGGACCGTCGGCGGCGCGGTACTCGGTGGCGGTGGTGACGAGGAGCATGGGCCCGTCCCGACCCTGCTTCTCGGTGACCGACTCGAAGGTAGCGACGGCCTCGATGGTCTCGCCCGCGCGGATGGGCGCGTGGAAGTCGACCGAGCAGCCGCCCATGAGCCGACGACGCAGCGCCGGGTGGTCGATCACCACCTCGTCGGGCCGCCGGCGCCGCCCGTCGAAGCCGACCTCGCCGCCCACGGCGAACGGGGGCAGGAACAGCGCGGGCGCGACGGTCGGGTTCGCGGGCCCGGGCAGACCGACGGCCTCGGCGTAGCGCAGGATGTCGGCCGCGTGCACCTCGACCCGCGAGGGCGCCCAGGCCCGCTGCCCGATGAGCGCCTCGACCGTCCTTCTCGCGTCGTCCCAGTTGGCTGTCATGACATCCTTCCCGCCTCAAGTGCCGCTCGGTAGATCCCGACCGCCCGGTCCTCGCGGGCGTAGTCGAACGCGTGCGGGCCCAACGACAGCTCCTCGGTGGACCCGAGGGGCACGGGATGCTCGGCCAGCCAGTGCGCGGCGCGCCGGGTCGCCTCGCTGACGCCGACCACGTCGCGGTAGCCGATGGCGCGGATCGCGCCGAGGTCGAACAGCGTGTTCTGGCGCAGCGCGAACGGGTTGCGGCACGGGCTCGCGGACAACGGCACCGACACGACGTCGAAGGTGTGGCCGAGCGCGTCCGCGACCGTCTCGGCGATCGCGGCGACGCTCAGCACCTGCTCGTCGCCGACGTTGAAGGTCCGTCCCGCCGCGTCCGGGTGGGTCATCGTGAGCAGCACGGCCGCGGCCAGGTTGTCGGCGTAGCCGCGCTGGGGCAGCATCAGCCCGTCGCCCTCGAGCGCGAGGGTGCGGCGACCGTCGAGCACCCGGCGCACGAAGTACCACTCGAACGGGAGGTAGGCGTACGGGCCGTAGACCATCGTGTAGCGCAGGATCGCCGCCTCGAACGCGCCGCGGGCCTCGGCGTCGGTGACGAGCCGCTCGTTGCGTTGCACCCCGGCGCTGAGCTTGTCGCCCGGCAGGTCGGCGAGCGGGCGCGGGGGCGGGTCGCCCTCGCGCAGCGGCATCGGGTGGCCGACCCGGCCCACCGGCACCTGCCAACCGGTGTACGCGGGCAGGCCGGTCACCGCCACGAGCCGGCCGACCTTGCCCGACAGGACGGTGACCACGTGGCGCAGCAGGCCCGACGTCGAGACCGCGACGTCGAACTCCCGGCCCGCCACGGCTGCGCGCAGGTCGGTGAGCGACGTCGGGTCCGCGTGCAGGTGCTCGACCTCGCCGCCGAAGTCCACCTCGTGCGCCCCGGTGTGCAGGATCGTCACCCGGTCGCCCTCGGCCAGCAGCCTGCGGACCACGGCGTACCCGGTCGGCCCGGTGCCGCCGATGACGAGCACGGCCCTCACGGGCGCACTCGGGCCGAGCCGCTGACCACCGTGGTGCCGGCGCCGTCGCGGATCCACAGGCGGGCGGCGCCGTCCTCGAGGGTGCCGCCGCACACGAGGTCGGTGTCCACCGGCACGACCGCGTGGTTGCGCCACTCCAGGTGCTCGAGTGAGCCGGCGCCGTCGAGCAGCCGCACCAGGTAGGTGCCGAGCAGCGGCCCCTGCACGATCGCCCGGTCGAGGCCCTCGGCGCGGGCCCGCTCGTGGTCGAAGTGCAGGAGCTGGAACTCCCACATGGCCGCGGCGTAGCGGACGGTGTCGAGCAGCCCGGGACGCAGGCGCAGCTCCAATAGGTTCACCTGTGCTCCTTCACTTCAGGTACGGGTCCCAGCGGTCCTGCAGGCCGTCGCCGAGCATGTTGGCGCCGAGGACGAGCGCGACCAGCGCGATGCCAGGGAACGCGGGGTACCACCAGGCGAGCGCGAGGTAGTTGCGCGAGTCGCTGAGCATCTGGCCCCAGGACGGGGTGTTCGGGTCGACGCCGAGGCCGAGGAAGGACAGCGAGGCCTCGGTGATGATGAACCAGGCGAAGTTGAACGTCGTGATCACGATGATCGACGAGCGCACGTTGGGCAGGATGTGCCGCAACAGGATCCTGGTGTGCCCGGCGCCGAGCGCGCGGGCGCCGTCGACGAACTGGCGCTGCGCGATCGACATCGCCTCGCCGCGGACCACCCTGGCGAACAGGATCCAGCCGCCGACGATCAGCACCGCGACGATGTTCCCGACGCCGCGCCCGATCGCGGCCACCACGACGATCGCCAGGGCCAGGAACGGGAACGACTGCTGGATCTCGGCGATCATCGTGACGATCGAGTCGAAGATGCCGCGGAAGTACCCCGCGAGCAGCCCGATCGTCACGCCGAGCAGGCCAGCGCCGAGCACCGCGAGCCCGCCGACGATCAGCGAGATCCGCGCGCCGTAGATCACCCGGCTGAGCATGTCCCGGCCGAGGTGGTCGGTGCCGAGCACGTGGTCGCCCGTGCCGTTGCCGATCCACGCGGGCGGCGCGAGCCGGTGCGCGAGGTCGATGGCGTTCGGGTCGTGCGGGGCCAGCAGCGGCGCGAAGATCGCCAGGAGCACGATCGGCGCCACCAGCACCAGGCCGACGGTGATCTGCAGCCGACCGGCCCTGCGGACCCGCCGGGTCTTCGTGGCCGCGACGGGCATCCGGATCGTGAGGTCGGCCATCAGGTCCTCCGCAGCCGCGGGTCGAGGAAGGTGTAGGTCAGGTCGAGCAGCATGTAGGTGAGCACGACGACGAGTGCCACCATGAACACCGCGCCCTGCACCACCGGAAAGTCACGGGACAGCACGCCGTCGACCATCAGCCGGCCGACTCCTGGCCACGCGAACACCACCTCGGTCACCAGCGCGCCGCCCATCAGCGTCGAGAACATGTACGCGGTGAGCGTGAGGATCGAGATGCCGCTGTTCTTCAGCGCGTGCACACCGACGACCCGCATGGTGCGCAACCCCTTGGCGTGTGCGGTCTGGGTGTACTCGGCCGACAGCGACTCGATCATGCTGGCGCGCGCGATGCGGGTCGTGTTGGCGAGCGAGAACGCGCCGAGCGTCACCGCGGGCAGGATCAGGTGGGCGACGCTGCCGCTGCCCGAGGACGGGAACCACTTGAGCGTCACCGAGAAGATCAGGATCCCGATGATGCCCAGCCAGAACGTGGGCACCGACTGCCCGACCAGCGCGCCGGCGACGACGACCTTGTCCGGCCAGCGGCGGCGCATCCGGGCGGCGAACGAGCCAAGCAGCGTGCCGCCGACGGTGGCGATGAGCACGGCGGCGCCGGCCAGCTCCAGCGTGGCCGGCAGCCGCTCGAACACGATGTCGGCCACCGGCCGCTGCTGCAGGTAGGACTGCCCGAAGTCGAGGTGGACGAACCTCCCGAGGAACTGCAAGTACTGCACCAGCACCGGCTTGTCCAGGCCGAGGTCCGCACGGACCGCGTCCTGCTGCTCCTCGGAGGCGACGTCCGGCAGCATCAGTGCCACCGGGTCGCCGCCCAGCCGCTGGAGCACGAAGATGACCGTCAGCGCCCCCCAGATGACCACGATCATCCGGGGGATCCGCCGCAGCAGATATCGGCCCATCGCTCAGCCGGTCCGCTTCGCGTCGAACAGGTTGATGTAGGTCGACGGCAGGAACTCCACGCCCGTCACGCTCGGGTCCACCGCGTAGAGCCCGGGGTCGGAGTGGAAAGCGACGAAGTACGCCTGGTCCTGGGCATAGGCGGCGAGCTTGGCGAGGTAGTCGCTGCGCTCCTTGGTGTCGGTGATCGTGAAGCTCTCGTCGAGCATCTGGTCGAACTTGGCGTCCGCGTCGATCTTGCGGATGTTGTCGCCGCGGAAGATCTCCAGCGTCCAGGACAGGTCGTAGGCCGGCGCGTCCTGGATGGACCAGTAGTTGATCGGACCCCAGCTGCCCGCGTAGAGCCGATCGAGCCAGGCGCCGCTCTCGAGCGGGTTCTGCTGGACCGTGATGCCGACCGCCTCGAGGTAGCCCGAGATGGCCTGGGCGATCTCCTTGTCCCGGTAGTAGCGGCCGAGTGAGTAGTCGAAGGCGACTGTCACGCCGTTTCCGTACCCGGCCTCCTTCAGCAGCTGCTTGGCCTTGTCCGGGTCGTACGGCCGGGACTTGAGATCCTTGCTGTACCCGACCGAGTCCTTGCCGACCACCTGACCGCGCAGGTCCTTGCCGTAGCCCTGGGTGATGGAGTCCAGGAGCGCCTTCTTGTCGATCGCGTAGTCGATCGCCTGGCGGACCCGGACGTCCTTGAGCGGGGTGTCGGTCGTGGTCTGGAAGAAGATGCTGGCGCTCTGTCCAGACGGGACGGAGACGAGCTCCTTGCCGGCCGACTTCACCTGGTCGGCGAAGTCGGGCAGCACTCGGTAGGCGACATCGATGTCGCCGGCGATCAGCGCGGAGACCCGGGTGGACTCCTCCGGGACCGAGCGCAGCTCGACCCGCTTGAGCTGCGGCACCGTGCCCCAGAAGTCGGGGTTGGGGGAGAGCACCGTCTTCTCGCCGGGCGAGAAGCTGTCGACCTTGAACGTGCCGGAGCCGATCGGCTTGGTCACCAGTGCGCCCGGGTTGTCTTGCGTGTACTTCGGCGGGACCAGCCACACCACCGACGTGCGGGTCGGCCAGTTGCCGACCGGGGTGGACAGGTAGAAGTCGATCGTCAGCGGGTCGATGATCTCCATCCTCTGGAGGGCCTCGATGCGTACCCGCCACGGTGTCTTCTTGTCGTCGAGCGCGCGCTGGAAGGTGTAGCGCACGGCCTCGGCGTCGAGCGGCTCGCCGTTGGTGAACTTGATGCCCGGGCGGAGCTTGAACCGCCAGTGCGTGGCATCGATGGGCTCGAAGGACTCGGCCGCCCATGGCTCTGGCGTGCCCTTGTCGGTGCTGACCAGCGTGTCGTAGACGAACCGCCAGTAGGTGTAGTCGGCGGTGGCCGTGGCGCTGATCGGGTCGTAGTTCTGCGTGACGTGGTCCATGCCGATGACCAGCGACTGGTCGGCGCTGCGACCGCTCGCGTCACCGCCGCCGCCGCACGCTGCCGCGACCAGCGCGACAACGGTGGAGAGGACCAGTAAGCGGGCAGCCGAACCGTTGTTCCGCCGCCGCACACGTGGAAAGTGCACCGCTGCCTCCTTTGCCAGCGTCAGGAGGGCATCGCGTTCGCACCAGCAGGGGATCCGCGTGCGTTGCCCGAGTGCTGAGGAGACTATATATCGTCTATCATAGTGTCTAGTCTCAGTGTCCAACCTCCGGCGGGAAGGAGATCCGGTTGTGAGGCACACGGTGGTGCATGTACCCGGTGACGGCATCGGTCCCGAGGTCACCTGGGCGGCACGGCGGGTGATCGACGCGACCGGGGTGCCGGTCGACTGGGTCCTCGCCGGGGCGGGCGAGGACGAGTTCGCCGCCGCAGGGACGACCATCCCGCCCCGGACCGCGGAGCTTGTCCGCGAGGTCGGCGTGGTCCTCAAAGGACCGATGGCCAACCCGGTCGGGCACGGCTACGCCAGCCCCAACATCGCGCTGCGTCGGGCGGCCGGCGCGTACGCGAACGTGCGGTTGGCCTGGGCGCTGCCCGGTGCCCGCACCCACTTCCCCGGCACCGACCTCGTGGTCGTCCGCGAGGTCACCGAGGACGTGTTCACCGGTGCGGCGCAGAACGTCGGCCCGGACGCGGCGATCACGGTGAAGTGGGTGACCCGCGCGGCCACCCACCGGGTGTCCCGGTTCGCGTTCGACTACGCGCGGCGGCACGGGCGGCACCGGATCACGGTGGCGCACAAGGCGGCGACGCTGAAGGAGACCGACGGCCTGTTTCTCGGGGCGGCGCGGGAGATCGCGCCCGAGTACCCCGACATCGAGCTGGACGACTGCCTGGTCGACGCGCTCGCGATGCACCTGGTGCGTGACCCGGCCGGCTACGACGTGCTGCTGGCGCCGTTCCAGTACGGCGACATCCTGGCCGACCTGTGCGCAGGCCTGGTGGGTGGGCTCGGGCTGGTGCCCGGCGCGTCGTTCGGACCCGACGCGGCGTTGTTCGAGGCGGCGCACGGCAGCGCGCCGAAGTACGCGGGCCGGGACGTGGTGAACCCGACCGCGCTCGTGCTCTCCGGTGCGCTGCTGCTCGACCACCTGGGCGAGCGCGCCGCCGCCGAGCGGGTCCGGGCCGCGGTCGCCGCCGTCGTCGCGGGCCCGGTCACCACCTACGACCTCGGAGGCACGGCGAGCACGACGGAGATGACCGACGCGATCATCGCGGCGCTGGGCGCCGGGGAAGGTAAGGCAGCATGAGGTTCGGTTTCGGTGTCAGCCTGGTGTGCGATGACCTGGCGGCGTTCCCCGGTTGGGTGCGCACGGTCGACGAGTGCGGGTTCGACGTCATCGGTCTGACGGACTCCCCGGCGCTGTACCCGGAGACGTACGTGACGGGTGTCCTGGCCGCGCAGAACACCACGCGCGTCCGGTTCGGGCCGCGGGTGACCAACCCGCTGACCCGGCACCCGATCGTGGCCGCGTCCGCGATCGGCTCGCTGGACGTGCTGTCCGGTGGCCGGGCGCTGTTCGGCATCGGCGCCGGGGACAGTGCCGCGCACACCGCGGGCGCGCGTCCCGCGCGGGTGGCCGACATCGAGGAGTACCTGCTGACCGTCCGCGGGCTCCTCCGCGGCGAGGAGGTCGTCTACCGGGGCGCGCCGCTGCGGATGTTCTCGCCACCGCGCGACGTGCCGATCTATGTCGCGGCGGCCGGGCCGAAGATGCTGCGGATGGCCGGTCGGGTCGCCGACGGGGTGATCATCGGCACCGGCATCATCCCGGAGGTCGTCGAGCACACCATCGGGCTGATCCGGGAGGGCGCCGAGTCCGCCGGCCGGTCACTGTCCGATTTGGACCTGTGGTGGCTGTGTGGCGCCCGGTTGGCGGACAGCCGCGCCGAGGCGGAGGAGCGGATGCTCACCCTGTCGGCCGCGTTGATCAACGCGCACGGCCAGATCACCCTGGGCGGCAAGCTGATTCCGGAGGACGTGCTGCCCGAGGCGCGGTACCTGGTCGACCACTACGACTTCGACGCGCACGTCAAGCACGGCCAGGCGCCCAACGCGGACCTGTTGCGCTCGCTGCCCAGGCTCCGCGAGCACGCGTCGCGCCGGTACGTGGTGGGTGGCACGCCGGACGAGTGCGTGGCCCAGATCCGGGCGGCGGGGGACGCCGGCGCCAACCAGTTCTGGTGGACGGTGTCCTATCCGGACAAGATGGAGTTCGTGCGCACGTTCTCGGCCGAGGTGATGGCACCGCTGCGCGCCCAGGAACCCGTCGCCTAGCGGGTGGCGGCGGCGACCACGGCATCCACAATGGACTCGTCGGCACTCTCGGGCACTGCCAGCAGGTCCAGCAGGCACGCGCCGCCGGCCACGCGGCCCACCACCGGGTACGAGCCACGGCGCAGCAGCTCCGCGAAGGGCTCCGGCAGGCGCACCGCCGCGCTGTCCAGCGTCACCCCCGGCGCACCGCCGCCGCCGACTGTGGCGGGGCTTTCCGTTGCCACCGCGTCGATTCCGTGGGTCCGCAACGTGTGCGCGAGCCGTTCCGCGCGGGCCAGCAGGTCCTCCTGCCTGGCCGCCAGCGCCCGCGCGGTCGGCGTCGGCGGTACGCGCAACGTCGCCTCCAGCGCGGCCAGCGTCAGCTTCCCGACCCGCAGCGCGCGTGCCAGCGGATGCCGGCGCAGGCGGTGCACCAGGTCCGCCCGGCCCAGGATCAACCCGCACTGCGGGCCGCCCAGCAGCTTGTCGCCGCTCGCGATCACCAGGTCGGCGCCCGCCCGCAGCGCGGACGCGGCGTCCGGCTCCGCCGGCAGCTTCGGGTGTGGCGCGAGCAGGCCCGAGCCGACGTCCGCCACCACCGGGACGCCCAGCGTCGCCAGCTCCGCGACCGACACGTCCGCGGTGAAGCCCGTGACCACGAAGTTCGACGGGTGCACTTTCAACACGAACCCCGTCGACTCCCCGACGGCGGCCGTGTAGTCGGCCAGCGCGGTGCGGTTGGTCGTGCCGACCTCGCGCAGCGTCGCGCCCGTGCTGGTGAGCAGGTCCGGCAGCCGAAAGCCGTCGCCGATCTCCACCAGCTCGCCCCGGCTGCACACGATCTCGCGACCCGTCGCGAGCACGGTGGCCGCCAGGACCAGGGCGGCGGCGCCATTGTTGACCACGTGCACGGCCTCGGCGTCCGGCACCGCCGCGGCGAGTGCGTCCTGCATCCCCTGGCCGCGGCTCGACCGGCGCCCGGACCCGAGGTCCAGCTCGACGTCGGTGGGGCCGGCCGCGGCTACGACAGCCTCGATGGCCGCGGCGGACAGCGGCGCCCGGCCAAGGTTGGTGTGCAACAGAACCCCGGTGGCGTTCACCACCGGGCCCAGCGACGAGCCGCGCACCGGCAGTGCCGCCACCGCCTCGTCCGCCACCGCCGACGGGTCGATCTCGCCCGCCCGCGCCCGGCCCTGCGCCGCGACGACCGCCTGCTTGACCGCCGGCCGGCCGACCCGCGCGACCGCCTCGACCAACCGGGGGTCGGCCAGCACGTCGTCGGTCCTCGGGACGAGGCGGCGCCGGTCCACAGCGGAAGGCGTCCAGCCTGGCGTGTTCACCGCGTCAGCCTACCGCCGCGGCGGGTCGAGTCACAGCTCGTCGCACACTGTCCTATGTGGTCGCGGTCGGGAGAGGTGACGTCAGGCCTTGAGGTCTATCTGAGCCAGTTCGGTGGGGGAGGCGCCGCCGATGAACGCGGCCACGATGTCGGCGCACAGGTCGGGGAGCGCGGCCGCGACGTGGTAGCCGTCGACCGGGAGGACCAGGAAGCCGTAGTTGTCGTGGACCTCCGCGTTCCACAGGTCTCTGGAGGGGCCGTTGGCGAGCCTGCTGGCCTGGCTGGTGATCATCAGCGCCTTGGCCTGGATCAGCGACAGCCGCGGTCGTAGGTCGAGGCCGGCGTTGCGGCTGGCCGCCCTGGCGACGAGGTCCTTGTTCGTGGCGCCCATCAGCTTGGCCCACCACTTCCGCTGCGCGTCCGAGACACCCGAGCCGAGCCGGTAGCCCATGGTCTCGCCGGCCCACTGCTCGGTGCCGGCGGCGGTCACGTTGCCGGGGATGTCCGGCTGGTGCGAGATGCGACCGTTGCCCTCCGCCCACAGTGGACCGGTCAGCGCGGTGACACTGCGGGTGCGCTCCGGGAACCGGGAGGCGAAGTCGAGGGAGACGCTGCCGCCGAGCTTGGCGCCGACGATGTGCGCGGACTCCCACCCGGTCACGGCGAGGAAGTTGGCGAGCTCGGTGGCCAGCGACGCGATCGAGAAGTCGTAGGTCGCGATGTCCACTGTGGACCGGTCGAAGCCGGGCAGGTCGACCCGGACCACCCGGTACCGCCTGGACAGGTGGGGCACCCACGCCGTCCATGAGCGGGACGACTCGGCCATGCCGTGTACCAGCAGCACGGTCTCCGGCTCCGGGCCCCACGGGTCGGCATGGCACTCCTCGGAGTAGTACATCGTGCACGCGTCGCTTGTCTCGATGACGGGCATTGACAACCAGCCTTCCGGTCACTTGGTGGCGGGGGAGTCGGTGGTGTCCTGCGCGTCCTTCCGCCGCCGGGCCCGTCGCCGGTTCCAGAACCACTGCTGCACCAGCATTCCGGTGGCGAACAGCAGCAGGATCAGCGTGATGGGCCGGGAGAAGAAGGCACCGATGCTGCCGTCGGTGATCAGCACGCCGTGCCGGAAGTTGGTCTCCAGCAGTCCACTGAGGACGAACCCGATCGCGGTCGCGGCGACGGGGAAGTCGAACCTGCGAAGGAGGAACCCGACCACGCCGAACAGGATGATCATGTAGATGTCGAAGACGCGGCCCTCGGCGGCGAACGCGCCGAGCAGGATCAGGCTGATGCCGCCGCTGAAGATGGCCGCCGGCCACACCCGGGTCAGCTGGAACGCGTAGTAGGAGAACGCCCAGCCGAGCGGGAGCAGGAACAGGCCGGCGATGACCAGGCCCGCGGACACCGTTCCGGTGAGCTCGGGTCTGGTCTGCAGAACGTTGGGCCCCGGCTCGATCCCCTGCAGTACCAGCGCTCCCATCAGCACGGCCATGCTGCCGGAGCCGGGGATGCCGAGTCCGAGCGTCGGCACGAGCTCCCCGCCGACCACGGCGTTGTCCGCGGTGTTCTGCGCGACCAGACCCTCCCGCGACCCCTTGCCGAGCTCGTCCGGCTTGCGTGCGACCAGCCGGAGCTGCTGGTACACGATGAATGTCGCGGCGGTGGCGCCGAGGCCGGGGATCACGCCGATGAAGAAGGCGACCACGCAGCCGAACGTCGCGGCCACGAGTACCGACGGCAGGCTGCGCAGCGGCGCCCACACCCGCAGCCGTTGTGGCGCCTGCTTCGCGAGTGCCTTGGCCGCGGCGGCGGCCGACGTGGCCCCGGATTTCGCGAAGGTGCCGGTGTAGAGCTGGTGCAGCAGCTCGCCAAGACCTAGCAGCCCGACGGTGACCGCGACGATGTCCAGGCCGCGGTAGTTCTCCTGGATGCCGAGGACGAACCGGGGGACACTGGCCACCGGGTCGGCCCCGACGGTGCCGAAGATCAGCCCGACCACCAGTGCCGAGATGCCCTTCAGCAGGTCGCCCGCGGTGAGCGTCGCGACCGCGAGGAGCCCGATCACGGTCAGTGCGAACATCTCCGGGGCCAGGAAGCTGGGCGCGACGGCGGCGAGCGGGACGATCAGCAGCACGAAGCCGACGGCGCCGAGCACCTGCCCGATGAACGCGGCGACCAGGTTGAGGAACAGCGCCTCGCCGCCCTCGCCGCGTTTGAACATCGTGTAGCCCTCGACCACGGTCAGCACGGCGGACGGGGACCCGGGAATGCCCACGGTGATGGCCGTGACCCCGTTGCCGAACTGGGCGCCGGCCGCCGTCGCCACCAGCAGAAGCAACGCGTCCGAGACGCTCATCGAGTAGGTGAACGGCAGCGCCAGCGTGATCGCGATGACCAGCCCGAGCCCCGGCAGCGCGCCGACGACCATGCCCCACAGCACGCCGATGATGATGACCAGTAAGGAGAACGGCGTGACCGACGCCGCCAGCCCGTCAAGAAAGTAACTCATCGCATCGGCCCGCCGCCCGGCCACACGGGCAGGTCCAGGCCGAGCGCCGCGATGAACAGCGGGTAGCAGCCGGCCGGTAGGAGGATCGCGATGAGCGTGGTGACGACCGGGCGTTCCCGGCCCACCGCCACCGCGATCAGCGCGGCGACCAGCAGCGGTGTGGTGATGACGAAGCCGAGGCGGGGGAGCAGCACCGCGTAGCCGACACAGACGACGATGGCGATGCCGACCTGTGCCGCCCGCCAGCGCGGGACCGGCTCGGTGCCGTCAGCGTCCCCCGTGTCCTCGGCGTCCCCGGTTTTCGCTGTGTCCATTGTGGACACCGTGGACACCGGGGCCGGGCGGCGCACCAGCGACCGCACGATCAGCCCGATGCTCAGCACGGACAGAAGCACGCCGAGTGCGGTCGGCGCCGTGGCCGGGGTGAGCGGGTCGTTGCCGATCAGGTTGGTGTAGCTGATGTTCCGGCTCTCGACGATCACCCAGATACCGAACGCGAGCAGGACGATGCCTGGCGCGAGGTCGGCGCGGCTGCGCATCCATACTCCTTCCTGACCGAAGGACCGGTGCCCTACTTGATGAGGCCGAGCTGCTTGCCGAGGTCGCGCGCGTCGTCGAACGCGGTCCGCATGGCTTCCTGGGTCGCGGCGGCGTCGAGCGGCGCGGGGGTCCAGCCGAGCTTCACCATGGCGTCCTCGGCCGCCTTGACCCCCGCCGACTCGGTGACGAGCTTGCTCAGCCACGCCACCTTGTCCGCGGGGACGTCGTGGCCGGTGACCACCTGCATCTGGTTCTCGACCACGAGGTCGTAGCCGGACTCCTTCAGGGTGGGCACATCCGGCGCGTCCGCGGTGCGCTCGGCGCCCATCGTGGCCAGGATGCGGATCTTGCCGGCCTCGGCCTGCTGGGTGAGCCCGGACGCGATGCCGATGGCGATCTCGACGCCGCCGCCGAGCAGCGTCAGCGTCGACTCGCCGGAGGTCTTGTGCGGCACGATGGCGAAGTCGCCGTCGGCGCCGATCGCCTTGTTCAGCTGGATCGCCGCGATGTGGATGTAGCCGCCGGCCGTGCCGGACAGGCCGACCTTGATCTTGGTGGCGTCCGACCGCGCCGCGTCCACCAGGTCGTCGAGTGTGCGCCACGGCGAGTCGGCCCGGACCGCGAAGCCCAGTGGCTGCGAGGCGAGCGTGGCCACGCCCCGCATGTCGTCGAAGGCGAACGGGGCCGCGCCGATCGCGGTGCTCGCCACGGTCGAGTTCGTGATCATGGTGACCAGGTGCCCGTCGCCTACCCGGGGGTCGTGCACCACCGAGGACGCGGAGTCGTCGGTGCCGCCGTTGGGCAGGGGATCGACCCGGATCTGCACCGGAGACAGCCCGGACATGCCGTTGTCGACGAAGCTTCGGCCCAGTGCCTCGGTCTGGCTGCCGGGCGCGGGCAGCCGGAGCGTGATCTCGCTGTCGGGGTAGCCGTCCGGGTTGGCGGGCAGTGCCCCGGCTTTCGGCGCGCCACCGCCGCCGTTCGCGCACCCGGTGGCCAACGCGACCACCGCCGTCGCGGCCAGCAAACACTTCGTCGTGCTGCTCACGCTCATCGACTGATCTCCCGACGCTGGATTGAAGCTATAATATAGCGATCATTTTCTCGAAAACAAGAGTGTCGTCGCGGGGATGACCTGCGCTAAGTTCGCGAGCTCGACACCGGGCGGCTCATCTGACCCCGGCGGAATCAGGCTGTTGACGCCCAGTTCCCAATATCATATATTCACGCAACCGATGCGCTCCCTCGAGCGATGCGGGCACCGGCGAGTGGGCGGAAGGGCGCGCGTGACATCGACAACGACAGTCGACAGGTCCGGCCGGTCCGGCCGGACCGGGAGCGCCAGGCGGCTGCCTGGACTGCTCCTGATCACGCAGATCGCGGTCATCGCCGCGCTGCTCGTGGCCTGGCAACTGGTGGCGACCCTGTTCGGCACCGACTTCTGGACCAGCTCGCCGGCCGCGATCGTCGAGCAGATCGTCCGGTGGATCCGCGACGGTGCACTGTGGACGGCACTCGGCGTCACGCTCACCGAGACTGTCGTCGGCTTCGCGCTCGGCGCCGTGGTCGGCGCGCTGGTCGGCTTCGTACTGGGCTGGTCAAGAGTGCTCGGCGACATCCTCGAGCCGATCATCCTGCCGTTCTACGCGTTGCCGAAGGTCGCGCTGGCCCCGCTGTTCGTGCTCGTGTTCGGCGTCGGCATCTCGGCCAAGGTCATGCTCGTCGCGCTGATGGTCTTCTTCATCGTCTTCTTCGTGACGTTCAGGGGAACCCGTGCGGTCGACCGCGAGCTCGTGGTCATCGCGCGGGTCATGGGCGCCGGTCGGGTCGACACCTGGCGATCGATCGCGCTGCCGCACGCGTCGGTCTGGATGCTCTCCGGGCTGCGGCTGGCCCTGCCCTCGGCGTTCCACGGCGCCGTGGTCGGGGAGTTCATCGCCGCGTCGGATGGCGTGGGTTTTCTCATCAGGAAGGCAACGGCCACCTTCAACACCACCGGGGTCTTCGCCGGGGTCGTCGTTCTCCTGGTCGCGGCCAGCATCCTGATCGGCGCGGTCAAGCGCGTCGAGCGGCGGGTGCTGCGGTGGCACGACACGGCCGACCACGGCATCGCGAGAAGGACAAGGTAAATGCCGAACAGACTCCGCTTAGGCACGCGGCTCCGCGTGCTGGCCGTGCTCTCGATCCTGGTGCTCGTCGCGTCGGCCTGCAGCCGCCCGGGCGCCACCGCGCAACAGAGTGAGGACGGGACCATCGAGGTCACCCTCGCGCTCAGCTCACTCACGATCCTGCTCGGCCTCCCGCTGGTCGCCCAGGACCACGGGCTGTTCGAGAAGAACGGCCTCAAGGTCGACGAGGTCGTCGCCAACAGCGCCTCCGACGCCGTGAACATCACGCTGTCCGGGGACGCCGGCTTCGTCATGACCGCGGCGCCCGCGGTGTTCTCACTCAACGCTGACGGCCAGCCGATGCGGTTCCTCGCCAACGCCTACTCCGGCCTCGCCGCGTCGGTGGTGATGGCGCCCGATGTCGCGCGGCGGACCGGCGTGGCGCCCGACGCGCCCATCGAGGATCGGCTCAGGGCGCTCAACGGGCTGCGCATGTCCTTCGCGAGCCCGAGTAGCGGCTACCTCACCGTCATGCAGAGCGCGCTCAAGCTTGTCGGCGCCAGCATGGCGCCGGTGTTCATCGAGCAGGCGAGCATGCCCGCTGCGCTGTCCCAGCACAAGATCGACGTGCTCATCGCGTCGCCGCCGGTGTCGGACATCGCGGTCCGCGACGGCGGCGTGCTGTGGATCAGCGGGCCGAAGGGCGACCTACCCGATTCGGTGCAGCCGCCGATGACCACGGCCGCCGCCGCGATGCAGACGTTCATCGACGCCAACCCTGAGGCGGCGAAGCGGTTCGTCAAGTCGCTGCAGGACGCGGCCGACTACATCGAGTCCGATCCGGACGGTGCGGGAGCGTTGCTGCGGAAGCGGTTCCCGGAACTCGACAAGGACCTGTTCGACGCGAGCTGGGAGGCGAACAAGTCGGCGTTCAGCCACGTCGGCATCGACGCCGACCTCCTCGACCGCCAGCGGAACAGCCTCGCAGCGGACGAGCTGACCCCCGAGGTGAAGGCGCTGGACATGAACGAACTGATCTGCACGTGCACACCCAGGCCCTGACCGGACAGAGGAGCCCGATGACGAGCGGACGGCAGGCGCAGACGGCGGCGGTGGTCGACTCCGGCGGCACCGCGCTCATCGAGTTCCGGGACATCTGCCGCGACTTCGGCGACCTGCGTGCCGCGGGACCGATCTCGTTCTCGGTCGCACGCGGGGAGTTCGTCGCGGTCGTCGGCCCGAGCGGGTGCGGCAAGTCCACGCTGCTGAACATGGTGGCCGGCATGCTGCGCCCGTCCGATGGCGACGTCCACTACGACGGCGCGCTCGTGACCGGCCCGAACCGCAGGGTCGGCTACGTGACGCAGAAGAACTTCCTGCTGCCGTGGCGAACCGTGCGCAAGAACATCATGCTGCCGCTGCAGTTCCGCAGGTACGGCAAGGAGGAGGCGCGGCGCATCGCCGCCGACGTGATCAGGCAGATGGGCCTGGAGGGGTTCGAGGACTCCTTCCCAGCCCAGCTTTCCGGTGGGATGGCGCAGCGGGTGGCGATCGGCAGGACGCTCGCCTACTCGCCGGAGGCGTACCTGATGGACGAGCCGTTCGCGAGCCTGGACGCGCAGCTGCGCACCTCGATGCACGCGGATCTGATGCGGCTGTGGGAGACGACCGGCGCCACGTTCGTCTTCGTCACGCACGACCTGCGGGAGGCCATCACCCTGGCCGACCGGGTGATCGTGATGACCAGCCGGCCGGGAACGATCAAGGTCGACCAGAAGATCGACCTGCCAAGGCCGCGCGACGTCGAGACCCAGACGTCGCCGGAGTTCAACCGCTACTTCCGGCTCCTGTGGAGCGCGCTCGACGTGTGAGAGGGCGGCAGTGATGGAACGGACCGGTCCGCGGCGTGCGGTCAGCGACTTCGCGCCACGGGTGCGCAGCGTGCGGCTCACCGGGTGGCAGCTCACCTTCGCCCGCGGCGGCGTGGTGGTCGCCATGATCGTGCTGTGGCAGGTGTGCGCCGCCGTGTTCGGCACGGTCGACTACACGAGCGGACCGCTGCAGGTCGTGCGGCAGCTCGGCGAGTGGGAGTCGGCTGGCGTGCTGTGGGAGGCGACCGGGGTGACGCTCGCCGAGACGGCCATCGGGTTCGTCATCGGCGCGGCCACCGGCGGGGTCGCGGGGCTGGTGCTCGGCTGGAGCAGGCAGGTCGGCCGGGTCATCGAGCCGGTCGTGGTGCTGCTGTACGCGGTGCCCAAGCTCGCGATCGCGCCGCTGTTCGTGCTCTGGTTCGGCATCGGGATCAGCTCGAAGGCGCTCTTCGCCGCGCTGGTCGTGTTCTTCCTGGTGTTCTTCACCGCGTTCCAGGGCGCTCGGCAGGTCGACCGGGAGCTGCTGGCGGTCGCGCGGGTCATGGGCGCGGGCGGCCGCGACGTCTGGCTCAAGGTCGCCATCCCGCAGGCGACGCTGTGGATCTTCGCCGGGCTGCGGTTGGCCCTGCCATACGCGCTCATCGGCGCGGTCGTCGCCGAGTTCCTGGCCGCCAGGACCGGCCTCGGCTACCTGATCCGCAGCTCGAGCTCGGTGTTCAACTCCGCCGGTGTGTACGCGGGGATCGTGCTGCTCATGTTCTTCGCCACCGTGCTCCTCGCGGTGATGCAGGCGATCGAGCGGCGCGTCATGCACTGGAACACCAGCCCGACCGTCGACGCCGACGGGGTCGTCTAGACCGCCGTTCAGACCACTGTGGAGGCTTCGTGATCACCAAGGAAGTCCGCTTCTTCAGCGAGGGCGTCCCGATGGGTGGGCTGCTCCGGCTCCCGGACGACCATCGCGCGCCCCTGGCGGTGGTCGTGCACCCGCCAGGGTGGCTCGGCGTCGCGGCGGGGCCGCACTACCTGCCATGGCACGAGGCGTTCGTGCTGGCCGGGTTCGCGGTGTTCGTGTTCGACTACCGCGGTTTCGGCGCGAGCGGCGGCGACCAGGGCTGGGCCCGGCCCGACTGGCAGGTGGACGACCTGCTCGCGGCGATCGCGTTCGTCGGCACCCTGCCGGAGGTCGACGCCGACCGGATCGGCGTGTTCGGCATGGGCGTGACCGGCGGCGGGCATGCGATCATCGCCGCGGCGGCCGACGAGTCCATCAAGTGCGTGGTGGCCCAGACCGTCATCGCCGACGGCGCCGACTGGCTGCACCGGATGCGCCGGGAGTACGAGTGGGTCGAGTACGCCGGCCGCCTCCGAGCGGACCGGGTGCGGTGGGCGGTGGTGGGTACGGGGGAGCGGGTGCACCCCAGGGCCGACCTGATGATCGAGCCGCCAGAGCGCCGGATGCACAACCCCCGGCGGGCGATCGACGAGCAGCTCCCGCAGGAGTACTTCCTGCGCAGCGCCGACCTGATGACCCGCTACCGGCCGATCGACCACGTGCACCGGATCACGCCGAGGGCGCTGATGGTGGTCGCGGTCGAGGACGACGTGTTCACGTTCGCCGACCACGCGGTCGCCCTCTACGAGAAGGCCGGCGCGCCCAAGGCACTGGTGCGGCAGACGGGCACGACGCACTGGGAGAGCTACCAGGACAACTACGACGAGCTATCGACGCGGATGGCCGACTTCTTCGCAGAGCACCTCGTCGGCACGCCGCCCATCACCCATACCACGGAACCACTCCGAACCAGAGGTGTCACATGAACCGCGCCATGGTGGCCGGCCTGTCGGCGGTCGTGCTCGTCGGGCTCGCCGCCTGTGGGCAGGAATCGGCCGACAGCACCGGATCCGGGACCCCGGTGACCATCGTCATCGGCAACACCATCAACTTCGCCGCACCGCATGTGGCCCTGGAGAAGGGTTTCTGGAAGGACGAGGGCCTCGACGTCGACCTGGTCAACATCCAGCACGGGGCGCCGACCGCGCTCGCGTCGATGATCAAGGGCGACTCGTTCATGGCCTTCACCGGCGGGCCGTCGGTCATCCAGCCGATCACCCAGGGCGCCCCGGTCCAGCTGCTCGTCACTGTCGGGCTCGGCTACTCGGTCGAGCTGACCGGACGGGCCGACTTCCTGAAGGACCGCGGGATCACCGCGGACTCGTCCGTCGAGGACAAGGTGCGGGCGCTGCGCGGTGCCAGGCTCGGCTACGACACGCCGGGCGGGTCCATGGATCGGTTCTACCGACACGTCCTCAAGCTGTACGGCCTCGACGCGGACCAGGACACCACGATGACCGCCCTGAACAACCCGCAGGGCGAGATGGCCGCCCTGCGCCAGGGGAAGATCGACGTGATGGCGGGATCACCGCCCGCCGGCGTCACCGCGGAGTTCGAGGGCGCCGGGAAGCTCTTCCTCAAGCCGTCCGAAGTGCCGGGGCTCAAGGACTACCCGTACCTGATCGGCTCGACCACCAAGAAGCAGCTCGCCGACAGTCCGGAGCAGTTCGAGGGCATCATCCGCGGCCTGCAGCGGGCGTTCGAGTATCTCGACACGAATCCGGGCGAGTGCAAGGAGATCGTGCGGAAGTCCTTTCCGGACATGAAGCAGGAGGCGTTCGACGCGGCGTTCGCCGACGTCCTCCCGGTGATCCCGGACTCGCCGCTCATCACGAAGGAGTCGTTCGACGTGCTGGCCGACTTCGAACGCGGCAACGGCTCGACGGCCGACTTCGACTACGACGCCATCGTGCCGGCGGACTTCGTGACCAACGCACTCGGAAAGGGACGGTGACGGTGACGACGGTGGCACTGCCAGACGGCGCGGAGCTGAACTGCCTCGTGGACGACTACCGCTGGCCGTGGGAGGACGAGGTCCCGGTGTTCATGGTGCACGGGTTCGGCCGCAACGCGCACTTCTGGGACTGCTGGGTGCCGCGGGTGGCCGACCGGCGCCGGGTGTACCGCCCGGAGATCCGCGGCTGCGGCGACTCCCCCGTGCCGCCAAAAGACTTCGAGTTCGAGGCGGCGAACCTGGCGACCGACCTGCTGCACGTGATGGACAGCCTCGGGCTGGAGCGCGTCCACTGGGTTGGCGAGCACTCGGGCTCCCTGCTGGGCATGATGGTCGCCCTGACCGAGCCGTCCCGCGTGGCGAGCCTGGTCCTGTGCGACGCACCGACCCACATCCCGCGCCGCATCCACAACGACGTGTACCCGATGGGTGAGCCCAGCACGGCGGCCGCCCTGGAGAAGTACGGCGTGGCGCAGTGGTGCGCGAAGACGATCGACTACCGCCTGGACACCCGGCACGCCGACCCCAGGCTGGTCGCCTGGTACGTCGAGCAGATGGGCCGCACCCCGGTCCATGTGGCGGCGGGCCTGACGAACTGCTTCGGCCGGGTGAGCATCGCCGACCGGATCGAAGAGGTGGCGGCCCCGACCCTGCTCCTGATCGGCGGCGCCAGCGGCTGGGTGGCCGAACAACAGCTCGCCTCGGCCGCCCGACTGCGAAACGCCCGCACCGTGGTCTTCGACGACTACGGCCACGGCGCGAACCTCCTGGCCCCGGACCGATGCGTCACCGAGGCCCTGACCTTCTGGCGGTCCCTGGACAGCCCCGAGTGATCCTTGACACCCTATAATCTACGATATAGCGTCGCGCCAGCGACCGCTGAACCGAGGTACCGCGATGTCACTGTCGACAGAGTTGGCCGACTACTGCGTGTCGACCAGGTACGAGTCGGTGCCCGCCGCCGCGGTGCTCCGCGCGAAGTGCGTGCTTCTCGACGAGCTGAGCTGCATGGTGCTGGGCCGGCGGTTGCCGGCCGGCGAGCTGCTCGGCCGGTACGTCGCCTCGCTCGGCGGCGGCCAGGAGGCCACCGTGGCCGGCACCGCGATCCGGGCGCCACGGGCGTTCGCGGCGTTGGCCAACGGCACCGCCGGGCACGCCGACGAGCTCGACGGCGCGCACCTCACCGAGGGCCATCCTGGCGCCACCCTGGTCGCGACGTGCCTTGCGGTGGCGGAGAAGCAGCGGGCATCGGGCCGAGAACTGCTCAACGCGCTCGTGCTCGGCTACGACCTCGCGACCCGGCTCGTGGACACCGTCGGCGGGCGGTACCACCTGCTCACCACCCGGCACGTGCACACCGACTTCCTGCACGCCTTCGGGGCCGCGGCCGGCGCGAGCCGGCTGCTTGGCCTGTCGGCGGACCAGCACCGGCACGCGTGGGCGCTCACCGCGTGCCAGGCGATCAGCCTCGGCGCCTTCTTCGAGGAGCGCGAGCACCTGAGCAAGTCGTTCACCTACGGGCACGGCGCCTACGCCGGGGTCACCGCCGCGGTGCTGGCCGAGCTGGGTATGGAAGGCAACGACGACGTGTTCGGCGCCAAGCACGGCGTCCTCGCCGCGTGGGGCGGGCACGACCGGTCCGACGTTCTCCTGGCCGGGCTCGGCACCGACTTCGCGGTCATGGACGTCAACTTCAAGTTCTACTCGGCCGGGTACCCGATCCACGCCCAGATCGAGGCGACCCTCGGGCTCATGCGCGACCACGGGCTGGCGACCGAGGACATCGTCGGCATCGATGTCCGCGCCACCACCGAGTGCGTCGAGGTGGTTGACAGCAGGCGGATGCCGAGCATCAGCGCGCAGGTGATGCTGCCGGTGGCCATGATCGCGGGGAAGCTCGGTTTCGCCGAGGCCCACAACGCGGACAACTTTCGTGACCCGGAGGTCAAGCGGCTCGGTGACACGATCACGTTGACCGCGGACGCCGAGATGGACCGGGAGAACCACCGGGGCCGCGGCGCCGCGGTGACCCTGCGGACCACCGACGGCAGGGCGCTGTCGCGCCACGTGCGCTGGCCGCACGGCCATTGCCGCGCCGGGGACATCACCTGGGACGAGCTGGTGGGCAAGTGCCACGACATGGTCGACGAGGATCTCGGACCGGCCCAAGTGGACGAGCTCGCCGACGTCATCGCCGGGTTGGACGGCGTCGACGACCTGAGCGCGTTGACTCGGCTACTCGTACCGCGGACCTGACCGCCCCGCACCGCCCTTCTACCGCAACCGTTCCGCACCTCCCGCGAGCACCGCGGTCCACCCGAGAGCCGAAGAGCGGAGTCGCCAGGATGCTGGAGAAGGAACTCGTCAGTTTTCTGTCCGGTGTGTCCTACGACGACCTGCCGCCCGACGCGGTGGACGCGGCTCGGCGGGAGACACTGTGGACACTGGGGACCTCGGTCGCCGGGTCGGGGGCGGCGGGCTCGGACCTGATCCTGCGGTTCGCCGGCGACCTCGGTGGCAGTCCACAAGCGACGGTTCTTGGCGTCGGTGACCGGCTGCCGGCCAGCGTCGCCGGGTTCGTCAACGGCTGTTTCGCCAAAGCGTTGGAGTACGAGGACAAGCTGTGGATCGACGACGGCCACGGCTACGCGATCGGCACTTCGGTGGTGCCCGCGGCGCTGGCCACCGCGGAACTGGTCGGTGGGGTGGACGGCCACACACTGCTCGCCGCCATCGCCTCGGCGACCGACGTGCAGGCCAGGCTCGTGCGCTCGGTGCACGGCCTGCTGGAGAGCGGCTGGAATGGCACCTACATCTTCGGCGCGTTCGGCGCGGCGATGGTGGCCGGGAAGCTGCTCGGCCTGACCGGGCCCGAGCTGACCAACGCGCTCGGCCTCGCCTACGCCCAGGCGTGCGGGAACTTCCAGGGTCAGGTGGAAGGCGTGCTCGGGGTGCGGATGCAGAGCGGGTTCGGTGTCCGCAACGGGATCAGCGCGGCGCAGTTGGCCAAGCTGGGCGTCACCGGCACCGCGGAGTTCCTCACCGGCAGGTACGGGATGTTCCGGCTGCACTTCGGCGGCCTCGAGGTCGACGAAGAGTCCATTGTGGATGGTCTGGGCGCCGACTTCCATGGCACCAGGCTGGGTTACAAGGCGTACCCGTGCGGCGCGGTGGCGCACCCCGCGCTTGACGCGCTGCGCTCCCTCGGCGTCGAACCCGGGCAGGAGATCGCCCGGATCACGGTCTTCGCGACGCCGCGGGCCGAGATCATGTGCGAGCCGGCCGAGCACCGGCGTGCGCCGCGCAGCCACGTCGAGGCCCAGTTCAGCCTGCCGTGGGTGGTGGCCTGCGTGGCGGTGGACGGCGACCTGCGGCTGCGGCACTTCGAGGACGAGGCGCTGGCCGACCCGCGGATCCGGTCGCTGGCCGGCCGGATCGAGGTGGACCTGAACGGTGACCGCAAGGACTGCCACGTCGAGGTCGAGCTCGCCGGCGGCGAGGTCCTGCGGTCGAAGTCGGTTGGTGCGGCCAAGGGCCACGGGTCGAACCCGCAGACGACCGACGAGCTGGTCGACAGGTACCGGGACTGCGTCACGGCGGGCGCGAAGCCG
>Ga0193742_1000660_pt1 | contig 22387 bp, 25 predicted proteins | sample L2c1metaG_FD_165511 | JGI IMG/M metagenome (GOLD analysis project Ga0193742, IMG submission 165511) | Soil microbial communities from a riparian zone of the East river system, Colorado, United States - L2c1 | ecosystem: Environmental > Terrestrial > Soil > Riparian zone | place: USA: East River... | reverse complement strand
CTCGCCTAGCCGGCCTCGATCCGGGCGGCTTCCCAGCGACCCATCGGGCCGGCCACCACCTGGAACCGCACCCGCTCCCCCACCGAGATCGTGCGGGTGCCGTCGGCGATGGCGGTGCAGTGGAACGGCAGGTCCGCCCCGTCGGCGGTCGTGATCGCCCCGAGGCCGCGGGGCTCGTCGAACGACGACACCACGCCCCGGCCCGCGTCGAAGGCTCGCAGCGCCATCGGCATCGGCATCGGCGTCAATGGACGATCTTGGACAGCGGGAGCTCGATCAGGTCGGAGGCGCCGGCGTCCTTGAGCGCCGGGATCAACGTGTTGATCTGCGACTTCGCCACCACGGCCTCGATCGCGTAGCCACCGTCGACACCGAACAGCTTCGACACCGTGGGCGACTTCATCGCCGGCATCAGCTTGGTGACCTCGTCCAGGTCGTCCTCGCCCACGTTCAGCTTCACCAGCACCTTCCCCCGGGCCTCGAGCACGCCGTCGAGCAGCACCTTGATCTGCTCCATGGCCTTGCGCTTCGCCGGGTCCTCGTAGGCCGCCGGGTTGGCGACCAGCTCGGTGTAGCTGTGCAGGATCTCGTCGATGATCTTCAGGCCCGCGGCCCGCAGCGCCCGGCCCGTCTCGGTGATGTCGACGATGCAGTCGACGATGTCGGGCACCTTCGCCTCGGTGGCCCCGTAGCTCAGGCGGATGTCGGCCTTGATGCCCTTGCTCTCGAAGTAGCGGCGGGTGATCTCCGGGTACTCGGTGGAGACGCGCACGCCGTCGGGCAGGTCGCCCACGTAGGTGATGGGGCTGTCACTGGGCACGGCCACCACGATGCGGATCGGCAGGGCCGTCGCCTTGGAGTACTGCATCTCGCCCAGCGAGACGACGCCGGCGCCGGTCTCCTCCACCCAGTCGCGGCCGGTGATGCCCAGGTCGAACAACCCCTCGGCCACGTAGCGGGGGATCTCCTGGGGGCGCAGGATGCGGACGTCGTCGATGCGGGGATCGGCGATGTTGGCGCGGTAGTCGACCGATCCGGACCGGCTGACGTTGAGGTCGGCCGCCTCGAACAGCGCCAGCGTGGCCTTCTCGAGGGAACCCTTGGGGAGCACGAGCTTCAGCACGGTCTGCCACCGTACGCGCTGGGCAACCTGTTCAGGAGCCCTTTCTCAACGAGTTCTGAACGTCACGAAGCGTAGGTGGACGCCAGACGGGCCATCTCGACGGCCACCCAGGCCGCCTCCTCGCCCACGTTGTGGCCGCCCTCGCCCTCGGATCGGGCGAGCGCCTGCTCCTCGTTCTCGACGGTCAGCACGCCGAAGCCGACCGGGACGCCGGTCGACAGCTGCACCTGCTGGATGCCGGCGGCGCACTCCCCCGCCACGATGTCGTAGTGGGTGGTCTCGCCCCGCACGACGGTGCCGATGCAGACGACCGCGTCGACCCGGCCGGAGGTCGCCAGCACCCGGGCGCCGAAGGGGATCTCGAAGGAGCCGGGGACCGACACCTCCACGATGTCGGGCTCCAGCACCCCGGTGCCGAGGAGGCCCCGGCGCACGCCGTCGGCCAGGCGGTCGACCACATGGGAGTTCCAGCGGGCCCGCACGATGCCGACGCGCAGGCCCTTGCCGTCGACGCCGTCAGGCGTCCCCGCCCGCCTGTCGCCGGTTGCCATCAGCCGATCCTCCCCGAAACCTCGACACAGGTGGCGCCATAGCGACCGTTCCTGTCGAAGTTTCGGGTGGGACGCTCAGAGGACATCGTCGAGGCCTTCCAGGAGGTGCCCCATCCGCTCCCGCTTGGTGCGCAGGTAGGCGATGTTCTCGGGGTTCGGCTGGGTGAGCAGCGGCATGCGGCCGGTGATCTCCAGGCCGAAGCCCTGCAGGCCGCCGTACTTCGACGGGTTGTTGGTCATCAGCCGCATGGTGGTGACGCCCAGGTCGACCAGGATCTGCGCCCCGATGCCGTACTCGCGGCTGTCGACCGGGAGGCCCAGCGCGAGGTTGGCGTCGACGGTGTCGTGGCCGTCGTCCTGCAGCTGGTAGGCCCGCAGCTTGTGGCCGATGCCGATGCCCCGGCCCTCGTGGCCCCGCAGGTAGACGACCGCGCCCAGGCCCTCCTCGCCGATCCGCTGCATCGACTCGGCCAGCTGGGGACCGCAGTCGCAGCGCATCGAGCCGAAGACGTCGCCGGTGAGGCACTCGGAGTGCACCCGCACCAGCACGTCCTCCTCGCCCTGGAGGGCACCCTTCACGAACGCCAGGTGCTCGGTGCCGTCGAGCGTCGAGCGGTAGGCGTAGCAGGTGAACTCGCCCCACTCGGTGGGGACGCGGGCCTCGGTGATGCGCTGGACCAGCTTCTCGGTCTGCCGGCGGTAACGGGTGAGCTCGGCGATCGAGATGATCAGCAGCTCGTGCTTGGCGGCGAAGCGCTCCAGCTCGGGGAGCCGCGCCATGTCGTCCTTCTTCTCGTTCACCAGCTCGGAGAGGACGCCCGCCGGGTAGAGGCCGGCCATGCGGGCGAGGTCGATCGACGCCTCGGTGTGGCCGGCGCGCTTGAGGACGCCGCCGTCGCGGGCTTCGAGGGGGAAGATGTGGCCGGGGCGCAGCAGGTCGGCGGGACGGGTGCTCGGGTCGACCAGGGCGTTGATCGTAGCGGCCCGGTCGTAGGCGGAGATGCCCGTGGTCGTGCCGTGGCGGTAGTCGACCGTGACCGTGAACGCGGTGCGCATGCTCTCGGTGTTGTCGACCACCATCAGCGGCAGGTCGAGCTCCCGGGCCCGCTCCGACGTGACCGGGGCACAGATGACGCCGGAGGTGTGGTGCAGGAAGAAGGCGATCTTCTCCGGCGTCGCACACTCCGCCGCCATGATGAGGTCGCCCTCGTTCTCGCGGTCCTCGTCGTCGACGACGATGACGATCTCACCGCGGCCGACCGCGGCGACGGCGTCTTCGATCTTGGCGAACGGCATTGGCTCTCGGCCCTCCCGTCTGGCTCCGGCCCGATCAGCCCTGATCGGTGCCGGGCTCTGTGGCGTCATCCTGCCAGGTGAGCAGGCGTTCGACGTACTTCACGGTGACGTCGACCTCGAGGTTCACCTGGTCGCCCTCGGCGCGGCGGCCGAGGGTGGTGACCTCCATGGTGTGGGGGATGACGGCGACCGTGAAACCGTCGTCGAGGACGTCGACCACGGTGAGGCTCACGCCGTCGACGGTGATCGACCCCTTCTCCACGATGTAGCGGAGCAGCTCCCGGGGCATGCGGACGGCGAGGTCCGGGGCCGGGTGGGTGACCTCGCCGACGCCGTCGACGTGGCCCTGCACGATGTGGCCGCCGAGGCGGTCCTGCACCCGGACGGGGCGCTCGAGGTTCACGCTGTCCTTGGGCCGGCGGACGCCGAGGGTGGTGCGCTTCAGCGTCTCGTCGCTGAGGTCGGCCTCCCACCAGCCCTCGCCCTGGGCCACGACGGTGATGCACACGCCGTCGACCGCGATCGAGTCGCCGATGTGGGCGTCGTCCAGCACCTTGCGGGCGGCGATGCGGATGCGGCCGCCGTCTCGCGACGCAACCTGGCCCATCTCCTCGACAATGCCGGTGAACATCAGTTGGGCTCCTCGCCTCGGCCCTGGCCTGTGCCCGACGGGCCAGGCTCCACGTCGATACGGATGTCGTCTCCCAGCTTGGTCACGGCCGTGATGTGTCCGCGCCAGACGTCCGCCATCGTGGCGGCTCCGCGGCCATTGAACAACCCGACGGCGTCTCTTCCTCCGAAGAGGGCGGGCGCCAGGTAGAGGACGTAGCGGTCGACCAGGCCCCGGTGGTGGAAGGACGCCGCCACCGTGGCGCCGCCTTCGACGAGGAGCTGGAGGACGCCCCGATCGCCGAGGTCGTCGAGCACGGGGCCGAGGTCGCCTTGCAGTTCGAGGGCGGGGTGGACCTTGGCGTCCGCGGGTGCGTGGCCGAGGACGACCCTGATCGGGTCCTTGCCGGGGGCGTCGCGGACGGTGAGCTCCGGGTCGTCGGCGCGGACGGTGCCGGCGCCGACCAGGACGGCGTCGCTCTCGGCTCGCAGGTGGTGGACGTCCTTACGGGCCTCGGGACCGGTGATCCAGCGGCTGGTGCCGTCGGGGGCCGCCGTGCCGCCGTCGAGGGTGGCCGCCAGCTTGAGGACGACGTAGGGGCGGCCGGTGGTCCGGTGCGTGATGTAGGGCAGGAGCTGTCGGGTGACGGTGGCCGCCTCGACGCCGGTCGACACCTCGATGCCGGCCTTCCGGAGGCGGGCGATGCCCTGGCCCGCTACCTTCCAGTCGGGGTCCTGGATGGCGACGACGGCTCGCCCGATCTGCGCCTCCACGAGGGCGTCGGCGCAGGGTGCGGTGCGGCCCAGGTGACTGCAGGGCTCAAGGGTGGTGTAGGCGGTGGCACCGCGGAGGTCGGCCTGCTCGTTCCGGGCGTCGGCGATGGCGACCGCCTCGGCGTGGGGGCCGCCGGGAGGTTGGGTGGCGCCCTCGAAGGTGCGGCCGTCCGCGGTGACGATCACGCAGCCGACCCAGGGGTTGGGTGCCGTGGTGGTCCGCACTCCGGCGGCCAGCTCGACGGCCCGCTGCATGTGGCGCGTGTCGCGGTCTTCGTCGACCATCGTCCGCAGCCTAAGGGTCGCCTCCACGCCCAGAATTAGAACACGTTCTAATTCCGCCGTCTAGTGGGGGCGGCCACCGGTGAGGAGATCGAGGGCGTGGGGCACCACGTCGATCACGGAGTCGACGCACTCGACGGCGCCCTTGCTGGAGCCGGGGACGTTGAGGACCAGCGTGTGGCCCAGGGTGCCGGCGGCGCCCCGGGACAGGCGGCCGAGGGGGCTCACCAGGCGCATGGCCTCGGCTAAGCCGGGTGCTTCCCGCTCGAGGACCTCCTTGGTGCCCTCGGGCGTGAGGTCACGGGGGCCGAAGCCGGTGCCGCCGGTGGTGACCAGCAGGCCGGCGAACCCGTCGCTCATGTCCTGGATGGCCCCGGCCACGCTCTCGACGCCGTCGGCGACGACCTGCTGGTCGACCACGTCGAACCCGGCGGCGCGGAGGTGGGCGCCGAGCGCCGCGCCCGACTTGTCCTCCCGGGTGCCGGCGACGACGCCGTCGGACACCGTGAGCACCTTGGCCTGCCAGGTCATGCGTCGTCGGCCCTCTGTGCGTCGAGCTGCTTCACCAACGTCTTGGTGGCGACGGCCCGGTAGCTCTCGTCGATCCAGTCGCGGTAGAGGTCGACGGGGTCGTCGTCGCCCTGGAACCGCACGCTCACCCACCCGGCCCTGCCCAGCCCGTACCCGGTCGGCTCGGCGCCCAACGACAGCGCCTCCTCTGCCGACTCCGGCAACTTCACGGAGAACCCTTCCTCCCCGAGGAAGACGAAGATCTTCTTCCCCACCTTCACCACCGTGTCCCCCCACGGATGATCCTCCCAGGCCCCGGGAAACCCCAACGCCTCCCCCATCAACGTCTCCCTGACCTCACGCACCCGCCGGAGCCTAACTACACGGGTCGCCTGGTCATGGTTGGTATCATTGGTGATACCAACCCGTGAGGAGATCGTGATGGCCATGACGCTTCGGCTGACCGACGAGGAGATGCAGGCCCTGCGGGCGCAAGCCGAGAACGAGGGCCGCTCCATGCAGGACGTCGCCCGCACGGCGATCGTCAACCACCTCCACGCCACCCGCGTCGCCAAGAGCGCGGCCCGGGGCGCCGAGCGCTACGCGGAGCTGCTCGAGCGGCTCGGCGATGCCTGAGGTCGTCCATCTGACTGCCGGGGACCTCGTCCTCATCGCGGCACCGGCGACGGGAGCACCAGGTGTCGTCCGTGACTACGGGTTGCTCGACGCCGCTGCGAACCGGCCGCGGGCCAGCGCCTTCGGGCAGGACGCCTATCCATCGCTGCACCTCAAGGCCGCCGCCCTCCTGCAGTCGCTCCTGATGAACCACCCGCTGGTGGACGGGAACAAGCGACTGGCATGGCTGGCAACGGTCGTCTTCTACGACCTCAACGGCCACGAGCTGGACGCTCCGACCGGCGAGGCGTTCGACTTCGTCCTGTCGGTGGTCACCGAGCACCTCGATGTCGACGCCATCGGAGCGCAGCTGGAGAAGTGGGCCGGCGGGCGGTGAGTCAGCGGGGGTTGGTGCGGTCGACGTTCCAGTGGCGGGAGGTGGCGGCGAGGAGGGTGTCGGCGCGCCAGGTGAGGGCGACGCGGGAGATGGTGCGTTGGCCGCCCTCGAAGTCGCCGTAGAGGAGGTCGACCATCATCCGGGAGCGGGCGGCGATGGCCTGGCTGAGGGCCTGGCGGTCGGGGTCGTCGGGGTCGCGGATGGCTCCCTGCCAGAACCCGAAGTCGCCCGGGGCGATGTAGAGGTCCCGGGTCAGGCGGCGGAACTCGTCGACCGGGGTCGGTGGGGTGGCCATGTCGACGAACGGGAACACATGCCAGGCGTCGAGCACCGCCACACCGGCACCGACGTTGCGGAGCCCGGCGGCCAGGTAGATCACGCCGTCGATCTCCTCCAGCACACCCTGCCCGCCGAGCACCCTGGCGTAGTGCTCGTCCATCCACATGACCTTCTCCGGCGGGTCCTGCAGCCGGGACGCCAGCAGCAGCGGACGGAGGCCGGCCTGCATCGCCGTCTCCGCCACCCGCGCCGCCCGGTTGGCCGACCGGGTCGACGCGAACGTCGCCACGGCCAGCACCAACGTCCCGCCCGCGGTTGCCAGTGATGCCGTCGTCGACCAGTCAGCCACGCCCGGAAGGCTACGGGGCGGGCTCCTCCGGTTGGACGAGGAAGACGTTGGGGGCGAGCTCCTCGCGGGGAATGTCGGAGTTCAACGAGATGACGTCGCCGAGGGTGACCCGGTAGTCGATGGCGTAGAGGTCACGGATGCGGCGCAGGCTGGGATCGTTGCCGTAGAAGAACCGGTCGCCGTCGCGCAGCGCCTGGAACTGCCGGGCCCAGATCACCCGCTGCAGCTCGCCCAGGTCCGACCCCGGGGCATGCGGCTCGGCGACCATGCCGACGAAGGCGTCGACCCGGTCGACCGAGCCGTAGATCGACTTCAGCCGCGCGGCCAGCGGCGTCCGCCGCACACCGGTGACGCCGGAGCCCTCCATGGCGACCTCGTCGGCGGGGTCGATCGCGACGCCCTCGCCGTCGAGGACCTGCACGAAGTCGAGGCTGTCCGGGTCGTCGACCTCGGCGCCCGGGGTGAGCTCCGGATCGACGGGGAACGACTCGGTCGACTCGCCCGTGATCTCGGCGAACGTCCGCCTCGGCGCCAGCCCGTAGGCCTCCCGCAGCTCGTTGTAGCTGGGCATGCCGTGGTCCCGGCCCCGCTGGACGTCGAGCGCCCCCAGGTCGACCACGCCCTGGAAGCACTCGGGCAGGCCCTCGCCGTCGAGGCACCCCGGGTTGCCCGGCGTCGGGATCTGGAACAGCACGCTGCGCAGCTGGTTGTCGATCATCTCGTCGTTGCGGTACTCGGCCTCGAGCCCGATCCCCTGCAGCACCGGCCCCAGCTCCAACTGGCTCACGAGGTCCGGGTTGAAGAAGGCGACGTTGAGCGGGATGACGACCTCGACCTCGCTGCCGTCCTCGCTCGGCACCACCTCGATGCCGGAGGCCTCGAACGCCTCCACCTCCTCGGGCGTGTAGCGGGCGGCGTCGGCCTCCAGCTCCAGCTCGCCGTGGATCATGCTGTGCGCCCGGTAGCCGACGGTGGCGAACTCGTTGGTGAGCGCCGCGTTCACCCGCGGGTCGTAGCCCCGGTAGCGGGGCAGGCGGACGCCCATCGCCGGGAGGAACTCGTTGTAGGTGATGTACTGCTGCTCGGCGATCACCACCCGGCGGGCGATCTGGAACTTCATCTCCTCGGTCAGCTGGCGCGGCAGCAGCGCCACGATCCGGTTGTGCTCGCGGGCGAACAGCGTCTGGGTGGCCTGGAGCGCGATGTTCTCGTTGGCCCGGGCGTCGCCGGCGACGACGGCGTGCTCGGGTGTGCCCATGAGGCGGCCCTGCACGTCCATCTCGGGAGCGGTGGTGACATCCCCGCGGCTGTCGCGCCGAGGCAGCATCCCCTCGGGCAGCAGCAGGCGGGCGCTGTTGTTGCGCATGTTGCCGTCGACGTTGCCCTCGCGCAGCCACTCGAGCCGGGCGGTGTCCGTGCCGTACACGGAGCCGCCGTCGAGGTACGAGCTGATGGTGTTGACCTGCTCGCGGGGCCGGTCCGGCGAGGTGCCGGTGTCCAGTGCCGCCGCCGAGCGGGTGAACGCCATGCCGCCGAGGTTGTTGGTGAACGACTCCAGCGGGTCGCCGGCGTCGAACGGCAGGTCCTGCTCCTCGCCGTCGCCGTCGCGCAGGCCGACGATGTGGTCGACGAACTGGCCCCAGGTGAAGCCCCACTGGGTGACGCCCGACTCGGAGAACAGGTTCTGGCTGGCGTCGTTGAAGACCCGGTTGCTGAGGTAGCGGACGTCAGGGCCCTCGACCGGGGCGGCGATCCCGTCGGCGTACACGGCCGGCCCGACCCGGGTGTACGGCGTGCCCGCCTGGCCCCACCCGGGGTTACGCCGGTTGTTGCCGCCGCCGTCGAGGCTCTGCACCTCGAAGTCGCGCAGGCGGCCGTTGCTCCAGTGGATCGACGAGGGGTCGTCGTTGGGGCTGACGTGGAGGTCGGAGAGCTGGAACGTCACCGCTCCGGCGGCGACGAGGCCGACGGCGCCGATCGCGATGGACACCCGGCCCCGGCGGGGCGGCCTCCGGCGGGGTGCTCTCCGCCGGTCGCCCGGCCGGGACCGGTGGTCGCTCGGCCGGGTACCGATGTCCGGCCGCGCGTCGAGAAGATCGCCACGATTGCGCACTGTGCCCTCCCCCATTTCGCCTCAGGAGCGCGGGACGACAGAGCAATGCTCGACCGCTGTAAAAGGGGTGTTCAGCGCCGACTTCCCAACTCAGTCGGCAGACCCAGTCCCTCCAAAACCCCTGCGAACTGGGCGTCATTGTGACGGCAGGAGGGTGACTTGTCAACTGACCGTAATGAATACTTTGCCGTGAAGGTGATGAATAGGAATTGCACCAATCGTGCAAATGCGGAGGGTGGTCAGGCGTAGGCGTGGAGCAGCCCGACGATCGCTCCCCCGGCGATGAGGTACGTCGAGTTGAGCTTCGTGCGCCACAGGACGGCGAGGGCGGCCACGCCGACGACGACCGTGAGCGGGTCGACCAGGGCGTCGCCCGCCAGCTGGACGGTGACGCCGGCCATCAGCCCGAGGGCCGCGGCGTTGACGGCGTCGAGCACCGCCCCGGTCGGCGCCGAGGCCCGCATCCAGCGGACGATCGACGTAAGGAGGCCGGCGAAGACGAACGACGGCAGGAAGATCCCGACCGTCGCCACCACGGCTCCCGGGGCGCCCGCCACCAGGTAGCCCACGAAGGTGGCGGTGGTGAACACCGGCCCCGGCGTCACCTGGCCGATGCTGGCGGCGTCGAGGAGCTGCTGCCCGGTGATCCAGCCGAGGCGGTCGACCACCTCGCCGTCGAGGAACGCCAGCAGCACGTAGCCGCCGCCGTAGAGGACCGAGCCGATCTTCACGAACACCACGAACAGGTGGCCGAGGCCGACGTCGGCCGCGCCCGGGGCAGTGGCGAGGGCGAGCAGCGGCGACCAGGTGGAGAGGCGCTGCGCCTGCAGCCGCGTGACCGCGTAACCGACGAGGCCGCACAGGGCGCCGAGGGCGAGCAGCAACAGCTCGTTCACGCCGAGGAGGTAGGCACCGGCGGCCGCCACCCCGAGGACCCGGAGCGGCCACGACTTCCCCGCGGTCGGCGCCAGCTTCACGATCGCCGTGACCACGATGGCGATCACCACCGGCTTCACGCCGTAGAGGACGCCCTCGACGCTGGGCGTGTCGCCGTAGCGGACGTAGGCCCAGGCCAGCACGCCGACGATCAGGGCGGCCGGCAGGATGAAACACACCCCCGCCACCAGGAGGCCCCGGAGCCGGGCCCGCTCCCAGCCCAGGTGGATGGCCAGCTCGGTGCTGTTGGGGCCGGGGACCAGGTTGGTGGCGCCGACGGTGTCGAGGAACCGCTGCTCGTCGACCCACCCCCGCCGCCGCACCACCTCGTCGTGCATCATCGCGATGTGCGCCGCCGGTCCGCCGAAGGCGGTCACCCCGAGGCGGAAGAACAGCGCCGCCAGCTCCCCCAGCCGGCGGGGCTCAGGTTCAGGGTTGGGGCTAGGGCGCGGCACGGCGGTAGCGGAACAGGCACATGCCGTCGGTGCTGGCCGTTTGGGGCAGGAGGATCGCGCCCCGGCCCCAGGGCTCCCAGGGGGGTTCGGCGGGGTCGAGCGGCTCGAGGTCGGGCCGGCGCTCCTGCAGCCAGGCATCGACGTCGGTCGACTCGGCCGCCGTGAGGGTGCACACCGAGAAGACGAGCACGCCGCCCGGTCGCACCAGGTCGGCGGCCGCGGCCACCAGGTTCTTCTGCAGCTCGGCGAGCCGGGCGACCGACGCCTCGTCGACCCGCCACCGCAGGTCGGCCCGGCGCCGCAGCGTCCCCAGCCCCGAGCACGGCGCGTCGACCAGGACCCGGTCGAACACCCCGCCCCGCCACGGCGGCCGCGTCCCGTCACCCACCACCAGAGCCACCCGCTTCCCGTCGCCGAGCCGCTCGACGTTGGTGCGGATGAGGCCGACGCGGGTGGGGCGGACGTCGGCGGCGACAACCCAGGCGCCGGTCGACGCCATGGCGGTGGCCTTGCCCCCGGGGGCCGCGCACATGTCGAGCACCCGGTCGTCGGGTTGGGTGTCGACGAGGGCCGCCACCTGCTGCGACGCCGCGTCCTGCACGTAGCCGTCGGCGCGCTCGGTCGCCGCGGCCGGTTCGTTCATGGCGGCCAGGGCGGCGAGGGCCCGGTCCGCGCCGAGGTCGGTGGTCAGGCGGGCGACCACCCAGTCGGGGACGCTGAGGCGGCTCGCCTCGTCGGGCCACTCGGGCGGGATCTCGGCGACCCGGCGGAGCACGGCGTTCACCAGGCCCCGGGCCGACCGTGGCGTCACGGCGACGGTCTCGGCCACCGCCGCGTGGGGCGGCACACCGCCGAACGCCAGCTGGTAGGCGCCCAGGCGCAGGGCGCTGCGCACCCGGGGCACGGGCGGGCGGGACAGGAAGCGGTCGACCAGGAAGTCGCAGGCCCGGCGCATCCTCGTGGTGCCGTAGACCAGGTCGGTGACGAAGCGGCGGTCGCGCTCCGGCAACCCGGACCGGGACAGCAGCTTCGGGAGCACCAGGTTGGCGTAGGCGCCGTGCGACTCGATGCGCTCCAGGGCATCGAGCGCCACCTTCCGGGACGGCGCCGGGCGTCGGCGCTCAGTTGCCGAACGGCTCATCCGGGCTCCAGCGGGCACCATTGGCCCAAGCGGTTGCGGTCATGTGGGGCTTCCCTTCGGGTTGAACCTCCAGCAGTCGGATGGTCCCGTCGCCCGCCGGCACGTCGAGGCCCTCGACCTCCGGCGACTCCTCGACCGACAGCGACGTGCGCCACACCTTCAGCCGCTTGCCGCGGAACGTCGTCCACGCCCCGCCGACCCGCACCAGCCGGTGCACGGCCACGGCCGGCGCCGACCAGTCGATCCGCAGCTCGGCCGGGTCGATCTTGTGGGCGTAGGTCGGCTCCCCCACCTGCGGCGTCGGCTCCCCCAGCCCCTCGCGCAGGTTCGCGACCAGCAGCCTGGTCCCTTCGTCGGTCAACCGGGCCCGCAACTCGTCGACGGTCTCGTCGGGCCCGATCGTCACCTCGGCCCGGTCGTAGACGGCGCCCGTGTCGAGCCCCTCCTCCACCACCATCAGGTCGACGCCCGTCGTCTCGTCGCCCGCCAGCACCGCCCGCTCCACCGGCGCCGCGCCCCGCCACCGGGGCAGCAGCGAGAAGTGGATGTTCACCAGCGGCAGCTCGGCCAGCACGTCGGGCCGGATGATCCGCCCGAAGGCGACCACCACGCCGAGGTCGGCACCCGCCGACAGCACGTCGTCGACCCGGTCCGACACCGGCAACCCCAGCTCCAAGGCCGCGGCCTTCACCGGCGACGGCGTCACGCGGCCACCCCGCCCCCGCCGGGCGTCGGCCCGGGACACCACCAGGCCCACGTCGAACCCCGCCTCCACCAGCGCCCGCAACGGCGGGACGGCGAACGACGGTGTGCCGAGGTAGACGAGGCGCCGCGGGTGACGCGGCGCGGGAGGCAACACCAGATCGGGCACGAGGACGGCAGGGACGAGCTAGCGCAGCGAGAACCCGGCGCCACCCGACCCACGGCGGGCGGGGGCGACCTCGGGATCGAAGTTGGCACCGATGCCCAGCTCGCGGATGGTGCGCAGCGCCTGCTTCCGGGTGTCGGCGTCGAGGCGCTCCAGCAGGAGGACCCCGTCGAGGTGGTCCATCTCGTGCTGGAAGCAGCGGGCCAGGATCTCGTCGGCCTCGATCGACACCTCGTTGCCGTCGAGGTCGTAACCGGTGAGGTGCACCTCCTTGGGGCGCACGATCTCCCAGGCCAGGCCCGGCACCGACAGGCAGCCCTCCTCGTAGGCCCACTCGCCGTCGGTCTCGCCGATCGTGGGGTTCACCAGCGTCTGGGCGCCCTCACCCACGTCGTACACGAAGATCCGCTTGCGCACCCCGATCTGCGGGGCGGCCAAGCCCATGCCCGGCGCCTCGTACATGGTGATGATCATGTCGTCGGCCAGCCGCGCCAGCTTGCCGTCGATGTCGGTGACTTCGGCGGCCCGCTGCCGGAGGACAGGGTCGCCGACGAGGCGGATGGGATGACCGGCCATCGGCCCAGGCTACCGCTGTGCACCGGGGCTGCTGGACCTCCGTGCCCCGACTCTGGCGGGTAATTCGACAGGGCTACCGCCGGGTGCCCGCGTATCGTCGAGGGGGTGACTGCTCCGACCGCACGACTGATCCGCGCCGACGAGCTGGCTGACTGGTTCGTGGTCCCCCGCACCGCCATGCTCGGTCCTCCCGTCACCCCCGAGCAGGTCGAGACGGTCCGCCCCTACATGCACCCGGAGCGCTGCGTCGCGGCGTACGACGGGTCGTCGGACGGGCGGCCGGTCGGCTCCGCCGGGTCGTTCCCCACCGAGGTGACAGTGCCGGGCGGCAAGGTCGCCTCGGGAGCGGTGACCGCGGTCGGCGTCCTGCCGACCCATCGTCGCCAGGGCCACCTCACCCGGCTCATGCAGACCCAGCTCGCCGACATCGTCGAGCGCGACGAGCCGCTCGCCATCCTCGTCGCCGCCGAGTACCCCATCTACGGGCGCTTCGGTTACGGGCCGGCCACCGAGGCCTGCGCCATCCGCATCGACACTTCGGTGCCGGGCATGTGGCGCGACCGGCCCACCGGCTCCACCGAGCTGGTCGACAACGACGTCTTCACCAAGACGCTGCTGGAGCTCTACGAGCGCGCCCGCCACGACGTGGTCGGGCACATGAGCTACGAGGACTCCCGTTGGAAGGTGCACACCGGCGAGCTCGAGTGGCCCGACGGGCGGGCCGAGGACCGGCGCAAGGCCACCAAGGTGGTGTGGCGCGACGACTCGGGCGTCGTCGGCGGAGTCGTGAGCTACACGGTGAAGGACCGCTGGGTCGACAACCGCCCGCAGAGCGAGCTCCGCGAGGAGCTGCTGGTCACGGCCTCGCCGGACGCCCAGCGCGAGGTGGTGCGCTACCTGTCGTCGGTCGACTGGATCGCCAGCGTGCACCTCGGCACCCGGGCGGTCGACGACCCCGTGCCGCTGTGGCTGCACGACGGTCGGGCCGCCGTGATGTACGACCGCTCCGACCACGTGTGGGCCCGGGTCCTCGACGTGCCCGCGGCGCTGTCCGCCCGGAACTACGCCGCCGACGGCCGGCTGGTGCTCGAGATCGACGACCCGATGGGGTTCGCCAACGGCCGGTTCGCCCTGGAGGGCGGGCCCTCGGGCTCGCTGTGCGCGCCTTCCCGCGACGAGCCGGACCTGGTGCTGTCGGCTTCGGCCCTCGGCGCCGCCTACCTCGGCGGACTGTCGTGGGCGCGGCTGGCGGCGGCCCACTGGGTCACCGAGGCCCGCCCGGGTGCGCTGGAGCGGGCGTCGACGATGTTCACCACGCCGCGGGCCCCATGGTGCGCGATGACGTTCTGACGCTGCTGCAACCCGAAACCTCGACAGAAACGGTCGCTATGGCGCCATCTCTGTCGAGATTTCGATCAGGGGCGCTGGCCGGCGGCGAGGCGGACGACGCGGTCCTCCGTGACGAGGGCCGTGACCAGATCGGCGGGGGTCACGTCGAACGCCGGGTTCACCGCCCGAGCGCCCGGGGGCGCCAATCGGACGTCGGCGATGGCCAGCACCTCGTCGCCGTCGCGGTCCTCGATCTCGATCGCGGCGCCGTCGGGGGTGCCGAGGTCGACCGTCGACTCCGGGGCCACCACCACGAACGGCACGCCCGCCCGCTGCGCCGCCAGGGCCAGCGGGTAGGTGCCGATCTTGTTGGCGACGTCGCCGTTGGCGACCACCCGGTCGGCCCCGACGACCACGGCGTCGACCTCGCCCCGGGCGATCAGCGACGGCCCGGCGCCATCGACCACCACCCGGTAGTCGACGCCCATCTCCTGCAGCTCCCAGGCGGTGAGCCGGGTGCCCTGCAGCAGCGGGCGCGTCTCGTCGGCGTAGACCAGTGCGACCCCGCCCCGCTCGTGGAGGCAGCGGACCACCCCGAGGGCGGTCCCCCACTCGACGCACGCCAGGCTGCCGGTGTTGCAGTGGGTGTGGAGGCGGAGGCCGGCGGCTTCGGTGTGCGGGCACAGCTCCCGGAGCAGGTCGGCGCCCCGGCCGCCCATCGCCCGGTTGGCGGCGACGTCCTCGTCGAGGAGGGCGAGCGCGGTGGCCAGCACGGCGTCGCGACCCTCGGGGATGGCAGCGACGCTGCGGGCGACGCCCCGGGCCAGGTTCACGGCGGTCGGGCGGGCGGCGCGCAGGCCGGCGATGGCCGCGTCGAGCTCACGGTCGTCCCACGAGGCGCGCCGGGCCTCGTCGAGGGCGAGCACCACGCCCAGCGCCCCGGCGGCACCGAGCGCCGGCGCGCCCCGCACGGCCAGGCGCTGGATGGCGTTGACGAGACCGTCGACGTCGGTGAGGTGGACGTGGCGCACCTCGTGCGGGAGCGCGGTCTGGTCGACGATCACCACCGCCCCGTCGTTCCAGTCGATCGTCCGCACCGGGAGATTCTTGCCGAAGTCGTCACACGCGCAACGGGTCGACCGAAACCCGGAGGCGGCCCGGGGGGCGTGGCGTGGCGGCGAGGGCGTCGCAGAGCACCTGGTGGTCGGGGGCCCGGAGCAGCCAGCGGCCGTCGGCCGGGCCCATCACGTCGACCTCGGCCGGGCGGCCGAACGCTGCCACGAACGCCGCCGCCGACGGGCCCGACACCTCGGCCAGCGCCGCGGCCGGGGGGAAGCGCAGCAGGTCGCGGCGCTCGGCCTCGGCGTCGGTCACCCGGGTCGGGTCGGCGTGGAGGGCGGCCAGGACCACCTCGTGGCGCGGCGCCCGGGTCTGGAGGACGAGGCGGCCCCCGTCGGATCGCCGGCCGACGATCCGCGCCGCCCGGGCCAGCAGCCCGAACGCCTGCTCGGCGGCCCGGTAGCGGGGGGCGAGGAGCTCCTGGTCGAGGTCGAGGAAGGCGACGACCTCGGCCCGGTCGACCTGGTGCAGCACGGCCTCCGTGCCGACGACCACTCGTCTTTGAAGGGAAACGGCCCTATCCGGGTCGTTTCCCTTCAAAGACGTGGAGGCGACCTCGCCCACCGGCTCGCCCACCAGCGCCTCCAGCTCCTCCCGCACCCGGCTCACGCCCTGGCGCAGCAGCTTGAGACGGGTGGCGCCGCAGGCCGCGCACACCGTGGGCCGCTCCCGGCTGCAGCGGGGGCAGGCCAGCGTCCCTTCGACCAGCTGGGTGAGGGCGGCGTCGCAGGCCTCGCAGCGGGCCAGCTCACCGCATGCGCTGCAGGCCAGCAGCCTCGCCCGGCCGACCCGGTTGAGGACGCACAGCACCCGCCGGCCGCTGCGCAGCACGTCGACCAACCGGGGCGAGATGAGGCCGGTGCGGGGGTCGTCGCTGCGGCGGTCGACCACCTCGACCAGCGGCCAACCGGCCCGCTCGTCGTTGCGGGAGGGCTCGGTGAGCTCGCCCCACGCCAGCGCCTCCAGCGTCGGGCACGGCGACACCAGGACGCAGGGCACGCCGGCCCGGGCGGCCCGCTCGGCCACGACGTCGCGGGCGTGCCAGGTGGGCGTCTGCTCCTGGGCGTGGCCCTCGTCGTGCTCGTCGACCACGACCACAGCGGCCAGGTCGCCCACCGGCGCCCACGCCGCCGCCCGGGTGCCGACCACCGTCGCCCCCGCCGCGCCCAGCGCCCAGTCGCGGGGATGCGACGCCACCGGCACGCCCTCCCGCCGCAGCCGCGCCTCGATCGCCCGGGCCAGCCCCACGTTCGGGCACACCACCAGGGCGTTCCCGAGTCGGGCGGCGCCGAGGACGACCTCGACCGGGTCTGCGGCAGGCGGCAGCCGGACGACCGACCGCAGCAGCGGCGCCGGCTCCCCGGAGGCCACCGGATGCCGAGGGGACCGGGGCAACCCCGACACGATGCGGTCCGGGTCGGCGGTCCGGAGGAACGACGCCGGGCGGCCCCACCAGCGCCACGCGGCCCAGCCGGCCAGGGCGATGAGCTCCTCGGGTGGGCCCCAACCGGAGAGCTTCGCCAGGGGCCGAGGCGTGACGCCCGGGGGCGGTGTGACGTCGACGGCCACGATCCAGCCCCCCACCCTCCGCCCGCCCAGGGCGATCCGCACCCGGGTCCCGACGCGCACCTGGTCCCCGAATCGCTCGGGGACCAGGTAGTCGAACGTCTTGCCGATGGCCGGCTCGTCGGGCAGCACCCGGACGACCCGCCCCTCGACGGCGACGGCGACATCCGCAGCAGGAGCCGCGACCGGCTCCTGCCACAGCGTCGTCTGGGCGTCGCCTCTAGAGGCTGAGGGCACTCTTGAGGTCGTCCACCCGCGTGGTCTGCTCCCAGCTCAGCTCCTTGTCGCTGCGGCCGAAGTGGCCGTAGGCGGCGGTCCGCTTGTAGATCGGACGGCGGAGGTCGAGGTCGCGCAGGATGGCGGCGGGCCGGAGGTCGAACACCTCGCGCACCGCCTCGCCGATCTTCGTCGGGTCGACGGACTCGGTGCCGAAGGTCTCCACCAGCAGCGACACCGGGTGGGCGACGCCGATGGCGTAGGCGACCTGCACCTCGCAGCGCTTGGCGGCCCCGGAGGCGACCACGTTCTTGGCGACCCAGCGGGCGGCGTAGGCAGCCGAGCGGTCGACCTTCGACGGGTCCTTGCCGGAGAACGCACCGCCACCGTGGCGGGCGGCGCCGCCGTAGGTGTCGACGATGATCTTGCGGCCGGTGAGACCGCAGTCGGCGTGGGGCCCGCCCAGCTCGAAGGAGCCGGTGGGGTTGACCAGCACGCGGAAGTCGTCGTCCTGGAACTGCGGCGGGACTAGCGGCCGGATCACGTGCTCGATCAGGTCGGGCTTGATCAGCGTCTCGGCGTCGAGGCCCGGCTGGTGCTGCGTGGAGATCAGGACGGTCTTGAGCTCGACCGGCACACCGTCCTCGTAGTCGACCGTGACCTGGGTCTTCCCGTCGGGGCGCAGGTACGGCAGGATGCCGGCCTTGCGGACCTCGGCCAGGCGGTGGGCCAGCCGGTGGGCGAACCAGATCGGCAGCGGCATGAGGTCTTCGGTCTCGTCGACCGCGTAGCCGAACATCATCCCCTGGTCGCCGGCGCCCTGGCTGTCGAGGTCTTCCTCGCCACCCTCGAGCCGGTTCTCGTAGGCCGTGTCGACGCCCTGGGCGATGTCGGGCGACTGCGGGTCGATCGACGTCAGGACGCCGCAGGTGTTGCCGTCGAAGCCGACGGACTCGCGGTCGTAGCCGATGCCCTTGATCGTCTCCCGGACGATGCTCGGGATCTCGACGTACGCCGTCGTGGTGATCTCGCCCGCCACGATGGCGAGGCCCGTGGTGACCATGGTCTCGCACGCCACTCGGGCCACCGGATCCTGGGCCAGGATGGCGTCGAGGACGGCATCGCTGATCTGGTCGGCCATCTTGTCGGGATGGCCTTCGGTGACCGACTCGGACGTGAAGGTCCAGCGGAGGCTCACGTGTTGCTCCTTCTGCTTTCGAGAACTGCGTTGAAGACGTCTCGGGCCACGGCTCGCTTGTCCACCAACGGCACCTCACGGGAGGAGCCGTCAGGGAACAGGAGCGTGACCTGGTTCGTGTCGTGCTCGAAGCCAACCCCAGGGGCTGACACGTCGTTGGCCACGATGATGTCCGCGCCTTTGGCTGCGAGCTTGCTCGCCGCATTCTTACGCAGATCGTCGGTCTCGGCCGCGAAACCGACGAGCGTCTGACCGGGGCGCTTGCGCATGCCCAGCTCAGCGAGGATGTCGACGGTCGGTTCCAGCACGATCTCGGGGACACCGTCGCGCTTCTTGAGCTTGCGAGCGGCGACGGCGACGGGACGGAAGTCGGCCACGGCGGCGGCCATCACCACCACGTCGGCGACCTCCGCGGCGGCCTCCACGGCGGCGGCCATCTCGGCGGCGGTCTCCACGGCGACCACGTCGACCGTGTCGGCCACGGGCAGGTGGGCGGTGGTGACCAGGGTGACCTTGGCGCCCCGGTCGACAGCCTCCTGGGCGAGCGCGTGGCCCTGCTTGCCCGACGAGCGGTTGCCGACGTAGCGCACGGGGTCGATGGGCTCGCGGGTGCCGCCGGCGGTGACCACGACATGGAGGCCCGAGAGGTCCGGAAATTGCGTTCGTCCGCCCGCCATATGCGGGTTTTCGAGCGCAATTTCGATGGATCGGACGATCGCCTCCGGGCTGGCGAGACGGCCCTTGCCGATGTCGCCGCCGGCCAGCCGCCCCTCCTCGGGGGCGACGACGTGGACGCCCCGGCGGGCCAGCACCGCCAGGTTCTCCTGCACGGCCGGGTGCTCCCACATCTCGGTGTGCATCGCGGGAGCGATGACGACCGGGGCCCGGGTGGCCAGCAGGGTGGCGGTGAGCAGGTCGTCGGAGATGCCGGCGGCGTAGGTGCCGATCACCCGGGCCGTCGCCGGCGCCACGACCACGAGGTCGGCGCTCTGGCCCAGCCGGGTGTGCGGGATGGGGTCGGGGTCGTCGAACAGCGAGGTGTGCGCCCGCTCCGACGCCAGGGCGGAGAAGGTGGTCTCGCCGACGAAGCGCAGCGCGCCCTTGGTCAGCACGGGCACGACGTGGGCGCCGGCGTCGACCAGCCGACGGCACACCTCGACGGCCTTGTACGCGGCGATGCCGCCCGACACCCCCAGCACGATCCGCCTGCCGGCGAGCACGTCCGGCACGTCGGGCACGTTCTCGACCTTCAGCCCCACTCCCCCGGCGGGATCAGGACTTCTTCTCGGCGTCGGCCGCGGCCGCCGCTGCCGCCGCGGTCTTGGCGTCGATCTCGGCCTGCTCCTCGAGGGTGACCGGGACGATCTTGCCGCCGCCGATCTCCTCGAAGGCGATGGAGAGGGGCTTGCGGGCAACGGAGGTGACCTGCGGGGGCACGATCGCACCGAGGCCCTCACCCAGCTGGTTGAAGTAGGAGTTGATCTCGCGCGCCCGCTTGGAGGACAGCGTGACCAGGGAGAACTTGGAGCCGGCCAGCTCGAGGAGCTCCTCGATCGGCGGCGTCATCATGGTGTCTTGGCGGGTTGCCATGTGGTGGGAGCACCTTCTGGGGAGGGGTGGGAAGGTCGGCCGACCAGCATAGCTCCTGGTCAGACGCCAGGGTGAATCCCCACCTACCAGGTCAGGATTTGCCGGGTCAGGCGGCGGGGAACTTGGCACGCGCCGCGCCGACGATCCGGTCGGCGATCTCGTGAGCCAGAAGTCGGCCCGAATCGAGCACGAGGTCGTAGATCGACAGGTCGGTGTTGTCGATGCCGTAGAGGGCGAGGTACCGGTCGCGCTCGATCTTCTCGCGCTCGGCGTTCTCGGTGAGCGCCTGCTCGACGGACTTGTGCTCGCGGGCGGCGACCCGGCGAGCCCGCACGTCGTCGTCGCAGCCGATCCAGACCAGCAGCCCGTCGAGGTGCTCGTTGCGGGCGATCCAACCGGCGAGCCGTGACTCGATCACGACCCCGCCCGCTCGCGCCCGGTCAGCCAGCCGGCGATCGAGCTCGATGTCGACCGCCGGCTGTGCTGCGGCGTAGGCCCCGAACTCGCCAAGGCTCATGCCGTGCTCGACGGCCATGTGCCGGAACACCTGCCCGCCGGGTACCAACTCGAGCCCCAACGCTGCGGCGACTTGCGTCGCCGCCGTGGTGGTGCCCGAACCCGGCGGACCGGAGACCGTGACTAGCAAGGACGGGGATGGAAGACGGGAAGGTTCAGGTGCCGAAGGACTCGAGCAGCGACTTGCGCTGCTGCTCGCCCAGACCGCGGACCCGGCGGGTATCGGCGATGCCGATCTCCTCCATGGCTCGGCGCGCACGCACCTTGCCAACTCCGGGCAGCGACTCGAGGACGGCCAACACCTTCATCTTGCCGACGGTGTCACTGTTGTCGGCTTGGTCGAGAAGCTCCTTGAGCGACATCGACCCCATCTTCAGCTTCTCTTTGAGTTCAGCCCGAGCACGCCGCGCCTCGGCGGCCTTCGCCAATGCGGCTTCGCGCTGCTCAGGTGTTAGTTGGGGAGGGCTCGGCATGGGGTCGAACCCTAGTCCACCGCGAAAGCCCTGCTGCGACATCATGCGGTTCACCGTTGTTTCATCGGCATGATCCGCGAACGGCCCCGAACGGCGGACTACTCTTCGCCGCCCCTCGCCCGCCCGGACGCCGACTCCACGCAGAGTGGCGGGTGGTTGGCGAGTCCTTTGTGGTCGTTCGGTTGTTCTCGAGTTGCTTGTGGTCGGTCTCCGACCACGAACGACTCGACTGTGAGTTGGCGGCTACAGATGACTCGGGCCGGGGCGACTGGATGGGTTAGGACAACCCGGCGACCAGGGAGCGGGTGGCCTCGATCGGGCTGTCGGAGGCGACCACCGCACGGCCGATGACCAGGAGGTCGGCGCCGCCGTCGAGCGCCGCCTGAGGGGTGGCGACGCGGGCCTGGTCGTCGGCGGAGGCGCCCGCCGGGCGGATGCCCGGGGTGACGATCGTGGCCGCCGGGGCCAGCTCCCGCAGGATCGGCAGGTCGGGCACGGAGCAGACGAAGCCGCCGCAGCCCGCCTCCAGCCCGGCGACCGCCCGCTGGCGCACCAGGTGCTCCGACCAGTCGGGGTCGCTGGTGAGCACGGTCACCGCCAGCGCCGTCGGCTCCGGCAACCCGGCGCCCAGGGCACCCTCCCGCAGCCCCTGCACGCCGGCCCGCAGCATCGCCACGCCGCCGCTCGTGTGGAGCGTCACGTAGCGGGCCCCGAGCGCGCCCAGCACCCGGGCGGTGCGGCCCACCGTGTTGGGGATGTCGTGCAGCTTGCCGTCGTAGAACACGTCGACCCCGAGCTGCGAGAGGCTCACGATGGCGTCGGGTCCCGCGGCGGCGAACAGCTCCATGCCCACCTTCATCGTGCCGAACCACGGCTGCAGGTCGCGCGCCAGGCGCACCGCGGCCACCAGGTCGTCGACGTCGAGGGCGAGGGCCAGCCGGGCGCGCAGCGCCTCGGGGACGGCGGCGTCGGTGGTGGTGTCAACGGTCATGTGCTGCTCCGATCACGTCGTGAAGGTCTCGTATGCCCTGCCGGTGTGCCCAGGCGTGCAGCTCGTCGAGCACCCGCACGGGCGCCCGAGGCTCGACGAAGGTGGCTGTACCCACCTGGACGGCCGCTGCACCCGCCAGGATCAGCTCGGCCGCGTCCCCGCCCGACGCGACGCCGCCCACGCCCACTATCGGCAGGTCCGGCAGGGCGCGGTGGACGTCGAACACGGCCCGCACCGCGACCGGGTGGATCGCCGGGCCGGACAGCCCCCCGCCCCGGGCGCCCGCGCCCAGCCGGAACTGGCGGGTCTCGGGGTCGATCGCCATGCCCATCACGGTGTTGACCAGCGTGACGGCCTCGGCCCCGCCCTCCTGGGCGGCGGCGGCGATCGGCGGGATCGAGGTCACGTTGGGGCTCAGCTTGGCCCAGCGGGGTCGGCCGCACGCCGCGCTGGCGGCCATCACCTGGCGGGTGGCGTCGGCGTCGTGTGCGAACAGGTCGCGGCCGTGCTCGGTG
>Ga0193742_1000659_pt1 | contig 22475 bp, 16 predicted proteins | sample L2c1metaG_FD_165511 | JGI IMG/M metagenome (GOLD analysis project Ga0193742, IMG submission 165511) | Soil microbial communities from a riparian zone of the East river system, Colorado, United States - L2c1 | ecosystem: Environmental > Terrestrial > Soil > Riparian zone | place: USA: East River... | reverse complement strand
ACTCCAGGGCGGTGAGCAGCCGCCCGGCGCGGTGGATGGCATTGCGGCCCATCCACGGCCGGGCGGTGTGCGCCCGTCGGCCCGCGAGGGTGATCGCCACCCGCAGGGACCCCTGGCAGCCGGCCTCGATCAGGCCGTCGGTGGGCTCGCCCAGGATCGCCACGTCGCCGGCCACCAGATCCGGCCGGTCGCGGAACAGGTGCCCGAGGCCGTTGTGCGTGGAGGCGATTTCCTCCCCCGTGTAGAAGACCCAGGTCACGTCGATGCCCGGCGTCGGCACCTCGTGGGCCAGCGTGAGCATCACGACCAGGCCGCCCTTCATGTCGGCGGAGCCCACACCCCACAGGGTGTCGCCGTCGATGCGGGGGTCGGCGTTGCCGTTGGGCGGCACGGTGTCGAGGTGGCCGGCCAGCACCAGGCGCGTCGACCGACCCAGCGCCGTGCGGGCCACCACGTTGTCGCCGACGCGGTCGACCTCCAACCCCGTGATGCCTCGCAGCTCGGCCTCGACGATGTCGGCCAACCGCCCCTCGTCGAGGCTCACCGACGCCACCGCGACGAGCTCGGCGGTGCGTTGCAGCAGGTCGACCATGCCAGGAAGCTAACGGACTCGGCGAAGCCCGAGACCGCTCGGGGCGGCGGCGGGGTGGTCGGCGGGGTGAGATCCCCGACGAGGCGCCACTAACTTGGCGGGCGTGACCGCCGCCAGCACTCCCTCGACCGGGGCCTACGCCGTGGGCCTCGCCACTCTCGACCAGGACGGGAGGGTGCTCGACGCCTGGTACCCCTCGCCCACGCTGACCGCCCTGTCGCCCAACCCGACCGGGACCCGGCTGCTCCCCCACGACGAGGCCGGCGAGGCCCTGGGCGTCGACCTGGGCGACGTGCTCGGGCCGGACGACCAGCGGGGTGTGCAGCGGATCGCCGTGGCGACCACGATCGAGGCGCTCAGCGACCCCCCGGTCGACACCTACGACGTCTACCTGCGGCTCCAGCTCCTGTCCCACCGGCTGATCCAACCGAACGGCGCCAACCTCGACGGACTGTTCGGCCTGCTCAACACCGTCGTCTGGACGAACCTCGGGCCGTGTCCGGTCGAGGGCTTCGAGCAGCTGCGGCTGCGGCTCCGCGCCAGCGGGGTGCCGGTGCAGGTGTTCGGCCTCGACAAGATGCCGCGGATGACCGACTACGTGGTGCCCTCGGGTGTGAGGATCGCCGACGCCGATCGGGTCCGCCTCGGCGCCCACCTGGCCGACGGCACCACCGTCATGCACGAGGGGTTCGTGAACTTCAACGCCGGCACGCTGGGCTCCGCCATGGTCGAGGGCCGCATCAGCGCCGGTGTCGTCGTGGACGACGCCTCCGACATCGGTGGCGGGTCGTCGATCATGGGGACGCTGTCGGGTGGCGGCAAGGAGGTCATCCGCGTCGGCAAGCGCTGCCTCCTCGGCGCCAACGGCGGCATCGGGATCTCACTGGGCGACGACTGCGTGGTCGAGGCGGGCCTCTACGTCACCGCCGGCACCCGGGTGACGCTGCCCGACGGCACGGTGCTCAAGGCCGGCGAGCTGAGCGGCAGCGACCGCCTGCTGTTCCGCCGCCACAGCGTCACCGGCACCGTCGAGGTGGTCCCCCGCGCCGGCCGCCAGTCGGTCGAGCTGAACCCCGCCCTCCACCACAACTGACACCCACCCTCACGCCGGGGGCGGCGGCTCGTTGGGTGGCGTCGCACCGGGCATCGGCGTGGTCGGAGCCGTCGGCGGCTCGGGCTGCGGCGACGAGGCCGGAGGTTCCGGCGGAGGCGGCGGCGGCGGTGGCGGTGGGGCTGGAGGCATCGGCGGGGCCGGGGCCGCCGGCGGAGCGGGCGGTTGGTACCCGGGCGGGGCCTGGTGCTGGGGTTGAGGCTGGTAGTGGGGCCACATCGGTTGGGGGGACGGGGGCCAGCCGCCACCCGCACCCGGAGGGCCTGGGGGGCGGTAGCCCGAACCGACGAGTGCGAGTTGGCGGCGGGTCTTGGAGCCGCTGCGCTTGACCGCCACGATGATCGCGACGACGACGCCGGCGATCACGCCGACGAAGCCGGACAGCAGCGCACCGATGATGCCCGCCACCAGGCCGCCGCCGATGCCCGGGCCCACCGCGATCACCGACTCGCTGTCGCCCTCGGCGCTCACCCGGTAGTCGCCGGACTCCTCGGCGCGGAACGTGAACAGCGCCTCGCCCTCATGGCCGTCACCGTCGGCGTAGGTGACGGTGCCGGAGTAGCTGTCGAGGTCGACCGCGCTGCCGTCGGGCGCCGTCAGGTTCACCGTCACGCTGGGATCGAACCGGAAGTCGTCGTTGGCGCCGTCGAACTCCTGGTAGACGCTGTAGTTGCCCGAGTCCAGGGTGACGGTGCCGGAGCCGGGGACGTCGACCCGCTGGAAGTCACCGATCCGGTCGGAGTACGTCTGCGCCGTCCGCACACCGATGACCACGGCGAGCACGATGCCGCCGATCCCCAGCGTCGCGGCGACGACGTACCACCACCCGTTCGGCTTGAGCGGTTCGGTGCTGGACGGCGCGACGGGCGGCGCTCCATAGGGACCCGGCTGCATGGTGGTCAGTCTGGCGCGTCAGCTGGCCAGGCGTTCCGCGACCAGCGCCAGCCGGTCGTCGGGCTGCACCACGGCGATCCGCACGTGCTCGGCCCCGGCGGCGCCGTAGAAGTCGCCCGGCGACACCAGCGCTCCGCCGCGCTCGGCCAACTCGGACGCCAGCTTCCACGCATCGCCGTGCGGCGCCCGCGCCCACAGGTAGAAGGCACCCGCGGGCAAGTCGCACTCCACGGACATCGACAGCAGCGCGTCGCGCATCACCGACAGGCGCCCCAGGTAGCGCTCCCGCTGCTCCTCGACGTGCGCATCGTCGCCCAACGCCGCGGTCGCGGCGGCCTGCACCGGGCCCGGCACCATGAAGCCCGCGTGCTTGCGCACCTCGGACAGGTAGTGCACCAGCTCGGCATCGCCGGCGTAGAAGCCGACCCGAAGCCCGGCCAGGTTGGAACGCTTCGACAGCGAGTGCAGCGCCAGCACGCCCTCGGTGCCCTCGGAGAGGATCGTGCGGCCCGGTCCGTCCCACGTGAACTCGATGTAGCACTCGTCGGACAGCACGGGGACGCCCCGCGAGCGCCCCCAGGCGGCGGCGGTCGGCAGGTCGAACAGCTCGCCGGTCGGGTTGCCGGGCGTGTTGACCCACAGGCACAGCGCCCGCGCCGCGTCGGCCTCGGCGATGTCGTCGAGCGTCCGGTAGGCGACCGAGCGGCAGCCCGCCAACGTGGCCCCCATGGCGTAGGTCGGGTAGCTCGGCTCGGGGTACAGGACCGTGTCGCGCCCCGGGTCACGCAGCCGCAGCCACTGTGGGATGCCTGCGACCAGCTCCTTCGTGCCGACGCAGGCGGCGACGTCCGACGGCGACACCGCCACGTCGAAGCGCCGGCGGAACCAGGCCACCACGGCGTCGCGCATGTCCGCCGAGCCCACCGACGGCGGGTAGCCCCGCTCCCGACCCGACGTCGCCAGCGCGGAGATCACGAACGCCGGCGGCGGGTCGCACGGCGTGCCGATGGAGAGATCCACGCACCCGCCCGGCAGCCGGTCGGCTAGCGGGCGCAGTGCGTCGAGACGGTCGTAGGGGTACGGCGGTGGCCTGAACGCTTGCTGCACTTCAGCAGACTAGATCCCCTGGTGCAGCGAGCTCTTCAAGCGTTGGCGCGCTTCTCGCCGTCGAAGAAGTTGTAGATCATCAGCACGATGACGGCGCCGATCACCGAGCCGATGATCCCGCTGGGCTGGATGATGCCGTCGCCGGAGTCGAAGATGATCCGACCGAGGAAGCCGCCCACGAACGACCCGACGACGCCCAGCGCCGCGGTCAGCGGCAACGACAGCGGGTCCTCGCCGGGGACGAGCAGTCGGGCGATGTAGCCGGCGATGACGCCGAGGACCAGGAACGTGATCAGTGACCAGAGCACTCTGCGACCTCCAGGGTCGGATGAGGTTGCGGGACCGTTCCCACGGCGCCACGGCCACCAAACCGTGCCGCCCGGCTGCACGGTCAGGCGTTGGTCACGAACTCACCCAAGCGCCCGACCGTCGCCTCGTCGAAGCGACCCCGTATGTACATACCACCTTCACCAGGGCTTTCGGACAGCACCTCTCCCCCACGGTGCACCGCGGCCAGCAGGTCGCCCCGCTCGTAGGGGATCACCAGCTCGACCACCCGGGTGAGCGCCCGCAGCCGGTCGCCGACGGTGCGGACCAGCACGTCGACGCCGTCGCCGGTGGTGGCGCTGAACGCCACCGAGCCCGGCCACCGGTCCACCAGGCGCTCGGCGGCGTCCGGCGCCAGGTCGGCCTTGTTGAACGCCATCAGCTCGGGAACGTCGGCCGCACCGATCTCGCCGAGGACGGAGCGGACGGCCTCGATGTTGCCGGCCGGGTCGGGTGCCGAGGCATCGACCACGTGGACCAGCAGGTCGGCGTCGACGGCGACGGCCAACGTCGACTTGAACGCCTCCACCAGCTGGTGCGGCAGCTTGCGGATGAAGCCGACGGTGTCGGTGAGCAGCACGCGCTCGCCGCCGGGCAGGTCGAGACGACGGGTGGTGGCGTCGAGCGTGGCGAACAGGCGGTCCTCGACGAGGACGCCCGCGTCGGTGAGCCGGTTGAGCAGCGTCGACTTGCCGGCGTTCGTGTAGCCGACGATCACCGCCCGCGGCAGGGCGCCGGTGCGCTGCGCCTTGCGCTGGGTGTCACGGTGACGGTCGACCTCGCGCAGCTCGGCCTCGAGCTTGTGGACCCGACGTACGAGCCGCCGCCGGTCGACCTCGAGCTGGGTCTCGCCGGGGCCGCGGGTGCCGATGCGGGCGCCGCCGCCCGCCGACATGCCGCCGGCCTGCTGCGACAGCGCCTTGCCCCGCCCTCGCAGGCGCGGCAGCCGGTAGCGCAGCTGGGCCAGCTCGACCTGCGCCTTGCCCTCCTGGCTGTGGGCGTTCTGGGCGAAGATGTCGAGGATCACCGCGGTGCGGTCGATGGCCGTGCGGCCGAGCAGCTTCTCCAGGTTGAACTGCTGCGCCGGCGTGAGCTCGTTGTCGAACACCACGGTGTCGCAGTCGGTGGCCAGCGCCAGCTCCTTGAGCTCCTCGGCCTTGCCCTTGCCCACGTAGGTGGGCGGGTCGGGCGCGTTGCGGCGCTGCATGAGGCGACCCACCTCGTCGGCACCGGCCGTGTCGACCAGGAGGGACAGCTCGTCGAGCGATGCCTCGGTCTTCTCGGCCGTGTCGGGCGGGAGGGTGACACCGACCAGGACGATCTTCTCGCGAAACGACCGCTCGATCAGTGACATGGCCACGATCCTGCCCGGTGAAGGCGCTGTAGGGCCACGCTTTATCCCGCGGCCGGGCGGGTGTAGGGGTAGTCGATGGCGGCGATCACGGTGGCCGGGCCGGTCAGCTCGACGGTCGCCCCGAGCCGCACCTCGGCGACCCCGCCCGGCTGGTGCACGTCCACGTGCCGGCCCACCAGGCCCCAGGCGTTGGCGACCGCCGCCGACGCGCACGCCCCGGTGCCGCACGCCTGCGTGGGCCCGACGCCCCGCTCGTAGGTGCGGATGGTGACGGCGTCGTCGCCGGGGCCGGGGATGAGCAGGTGGACGTTGGCGCCGCCGGGAGTGCCGGCGTTGACCCGCTCGCCCATGCCGACCAGGTCGATGGCGTCGAACGCCTGGCCCCGGTCGACCTCCAGCACCAGGTGGGGGTTGCCCAGGTCGGCCCAGGCGCTGCGCACGAACGGACCGCCGACCCAGCTCGCCTCCCGCCGGTCGAAGCGCACCGGCCCCATGTCGACCGTGATCAGGTGGGTTGTGGCATCGATCGCCTGCTGGACGACCACGCTGCGCAGGCCGGCGTCGGTGAGCACGGCGACCTGGGTGGGGCCGTCGGACTTGGGCTCGACCCAGCCCTCGAGCACCATCGCCTGCACCAGGCAGCGGATGCCGTTGCCGCTCATCTCGGCGCGGGAGCCGTCGGCGTTGAGCAGCTCCATCACGGCGTGGGGCGGCTCCGGGTCGGGGTCGGGGCCCGTGCCGGGGCGGACGGCCCTGATCAGGCCGTCGGCGCCGATGCCGCGGTAGCGGTCGCACACGGCCCGGGCCAGGTCGGCGGCGACGGGGTGGAGGCCCGACCGGTCGAGGAGGACGAGGAAGTCGTTGCCCAGCCCGTGGTGCTTGGTGAGCCGCATGGTGATCAGAAGGCTACGGCGTCGGCGCAGCCGACCCCGCTTGGGGCGATGGCGGGGTGGTTGGCGGGGAGTTTGCCAGGACGAGGGCCGCGAGCGGTTCCCGCAGGGTCGTGGGGTCGTCGGCGCGCAGCCACTCGATGCGGGGGTCGCGCCGGAACCACGACCGCTGGCGGCGGGCGAACTTGCGGGTGCGGCCGACGGCCAGGTCGACGGCCTCGTCGAGATCGACGCCCTCCTCGACGTGGGCGAGCAGCTCGCGGTAGCCGAGGGCCTGGCGGGCGGTGCGCGACAGGCCCCGGGGGTCGGCGGCCAGGCGGCGGACCTCGTCGACGAAGCCGGCGGCCAGCTGGTCGGCGTACCGGGCGGTGATGCGGGCGGCGACGGTCTCGCTGGGCAGCTCGACGCCGAGGAGCCGGAACGGCGTGGGCGGGTAGGCCTCCAGGCCGGGGCCGAACGACGAGAACGGGGCGCCGCTGCCGAGCGTCACCTCCAGGGCCCGGACGACCCGGCGGCGGTTGCCGGGCTCCATGCGGGCGGCGGCCGCGGGGTCGAGCTGCTGGAGGCGGGCGTAGAGGGCCACGGTGTCGGGCTCGGCCTCCAGCTCGGCGCGCGCCTCGGGGTAGCGGCCCGGGATGGTGAGGTCGTCGACCACCGCTCGCAGGTAGAGGCCGGTGCCGCCGACCAGCAGGGCCCGCCGGCCGCGGGCCTCGATGTCGGCCAGCGCGTCCCGGAAGGCCTGCTGGAAGCGGGTGACCGTGAACTCGTCCCACGGGTCGGCCAGGTCGAGCAGGTGGTGGCGCACCTCGGCCTGCTCCGCCGCGGTCGGCTTGGCCGTGCCGACGTCCATCCCCCGGTACACCTGCATCGAGTCGACCGAGACGATCTCGAGGCGCGGATCACGACGGGCGAGGGCGAGACCCAGCGCCGACTTCCCCGACGCCGTCGTCCCGACCAGCGCCAGGTGGGTCGGGGCGTCAGACAACAGCGACGGGGATGCGGGTCTTGTGGGTCGCTGGTGCGGTCACCCCGAGGAGCTCCCCGGTGAGGTGGTGGGGGGCGGCGGTGGTGACCTGGACGTCGACGTAGCTGCCGGGACGGAGGGTCGATCCGGAGCGGAAGTGGACCAGCTTGTTCTGGCGGGTGCGGCCGGAGGTGACCGTCGCATCCTTGCGGGACGGGCCCTCCACCAGGGCTTCCTCCACCCGGCCGATCCGGTCCCGATGGCGGGCCAGCGCCGAGCGCTCGACCACCACCCGCAGGCGCTCGAACCGCTCGGCGGTCACCTCCGACGGGACGAACTCGTCGGTGCGCTCGGCCGCCTCGGTGCCGGGACGGGGGCTGAAGATGAAGGTGTAGGCGCTGTCGTAGGCCGCCTCGGCCACTACCTCGAGGGTGCGCTCGAAGTCGGCGTCGGTCTCGCCCGGGAAGCCGACGATGATGTCGGTGGTGACGGCCAGGTCGGGCATCGCCGCCCGGGCCGCCTCGAGCCTCCGGAGGTAGCGCTCGGCCGTGTAGCCCCGGTGCATCGCCGCCAGCACCCGGTCGCTGCCGGCCTGGAGCGGCAGGTGGAGGTGTTCGCACACCGCCGGCGTCTCCGCCATCGCCGCGATCGTCTCCGGCCGCAGGTCCTTGGGGTGCGGGCTGGTGTAGCGCACCCGCCGGATGCCGTCGACGGCGCCGACCGCCCGCAGCAGGTCGGCGAACAACGGACGCACCTTGGCGTCGCGGTCGCCGGCCTGGCGGCGCTCCAGCATCAGGTCGCGGCCGTAGCTGTTGACGTTCTGGCCCAGCAGCGTCACCTCGGTGACACCGTCGGCGGCCAGCCCCTCGACCTCGGCGACCAGCTCGGCGAACGGCCGGCTGATCTCCCGCCCCCGCACCGCCGGGACGATGCAGAAGGCGCACGAGTTGTCGCAGCCCACCTGGATCGTCAGCCAGCTGGCGTAGGGCAGCTCGCGCTGGACCTGCAGGGCGCTCGGGAAGGTGGCCCGATCGTCGCTCGCCGCCTCGTCGAGGATCTCGACCAGCGACCCCGCGCTCCCGGACTGCTGCTCACGCAGCAGCTCGGCGGCCCGGCCCACGTTGTGGGTGCCGAACACCACGTCGACGTGCGGCGCCCGGGCGACGATGCCGTCGCGGTCCTTCTGGGCCAGGCACCCGCCGACCATGATCTGCAGCTCGGGGTTGCGGTCCTTCAGCGACTTGAGGTGACCGAGGTGGCCGTAGAGCTTGTTGTCGGCGTTCTCCCGGATGCAGCAGGTGTTGAGCACGATCACGTCGGCGTCGTCGGGCGACTCCGCGGGACGCAGCCCGTCGGCCTCGAGCAACCCCACGATCCGCTCGGAATCATGCTCGTTCATCTGGCACCCGAAGGTGCGCACGGCGTAGGTCCTGGCGCTCATGGGCGCCCGCAGGCTACTCCTGCTAGCCGCCCCCACCCGCAGGAGATGGGTAGTCGGGCACGGCCTCCTCGGGAGGCGGCTCGGTGATCCTCGTGATCGCACCGGCGGGGTCGAACACCTTCAGCTCCTCGGGCCACTCGTCGGCGTAGTAGCGCCGGGCGCCGTCGACGTACTGGTACGCGCCGGTGCGCGGGTTACCGAACTCGTCGACGATCTCGACGTCGGGGTCGTACCAGAGCTCGACCAGGTCGTCGATGCCCTGGTAGTCGACGTCGCCGTCCCACAGCTCCGTGCCGTAGTTGACGCTCGGCTGGGTGCGGGCCCGGGGCGTCGGCGGGAAGGCGAACGCGGCCTGCCGGGTGTTCTCCTGCGTCGGGTCCGGCCCCGCCAGGTGGAGGCCGGTGAAGAACAGGGCGATCTGCGGGTAGGTCAGCAGCAGGCTGCCGTCGGCCGGCGGAGGCTCGCCGTGGTACCACTCGTAGAGCTTGTAGGCGGGGTTCAGCTTCGGCTCGGACGCCGGCGGCAGGTAGCTGATGCCGAACGCGTGACGCCACTGCTCGGGGTCGACCAGCCCCGCGCCGGCGTTGGTGTCGAGCAGCTGCGGGGCGAGCATCACCCACTCCGGGAACCAGTCCTGCTTGGTGGCCTCCCGGCTGATGTCGCCCATCGTGATGGGGTCGCTGCGCGTCAGCACGGTGGTGACGCCCGCCTCCTTCATCTCGGTGACGGCGCTGGTGGCGAACTCGGCGGCCCCGCCCAGGTTCAGCTCGAAGGCGTAGTCCTTGACGACGTCGACGCCGGCCTCCTCGAGATCGCCCTTCAGCAACTCCGCGTTCTCGCGGGTGTTCTCGTTCTGGGCCAGCGTCATCTGGGCGAACACGCGGTCCTCACCGTTGAGCTCGTCGCCGGCGAACTCGACCGGCTTGTCCTGGAGCTTGGTGGTGACGTAGTTCAGCGAGTGGGTGTTGAGCTGCTTCTCCGACGCCACCAGGCCGAACGACGTGGGCGCCGGGTCCTCGATGCCGGGGCAGGCGACGCAGATGATGCCCTGGTTGTGCAGCTCCTGGGTCCAGACGTTGGCGAGCAGCGGGCCGCCCAGCACCGCGGCCGGCTTCATCGCCGCCGCCTTCACCGCGTCGGCGCGGGCCGCCACCGAGTCGGTCATGCTCCCCGACGCCTCGATGAACTCGACCTCCACCTGGCGACCGTAGGTGTTGTAGTAGCTCTGGAAGATCTCGACCAGGCCGAGCTGTGTCTCCTTCCACTCCTCGATGGTGTCGTCGAAGCCCAGCGCCTGCTTGATGAACGAGAAGATCACGTCGTTCTCGTTGGGCACCCAGAGCACGACCTTGATCGTGTCCTCGGTGATGCCGTCCACCGGGCTGCCGGGGGTCGGTTCGGCGATCGCCGTGCACTCGGGGGCGAAGAAGAACGGGATGGCGACCTTGCCGGTCTCCTGGTCGCAGGTGTCGGGGAACTCGGCGGCGAGGCTCGGGTCGTCCTGCGCCATGTTCCAGGTCACGACGCCCTCGGGGTACGACTCGGCGGCGACGTCGCTGCCGTCGTCGGTCTCCTCGTCGCCGCCCTCGTCGTCGTCGCCGCTCATGACGATCGACGCCCCCGCGACCAGGGCGATCACGACCAGGATCGCGGCCAGCGGGCCGTAGCGCTTCAGCGCGTTGCGCTCCGGCTCCGGGGGTGTGTCACTGCTCGGTTGCACGGATGGCATCCCTTTCGTGCCCGGCCGCGGCGGGCCGAGGTGGTGCAGTTCGTCGGTCGGAACGGTTGACGGCAGTGGCGTTGTCGCCCAGGTAGGAGCTGACGACCGCGGGGTCGGCCAGCACCTCGGCGGGCGTGCCCACGGCGAGGACCCGGCCGCGGTCCATGGCGACCATGCGGTCGGCCACCTCCTCGACCAGCGGGATGTCGTGCTCGACCAGCACGACGCTGGCCCCCATCTCGTCGCGGACCCGCCGGATCAGGGGCGCCAGGGCCTCCACCTCGCGCTGGGCGATGCCCGACGCCGGCTCGTCGAGCAGCACGACGCTCGGGCGGTGGGCCAGCAGGCAGGCCAGGTCGACGACACGGCGGGTGCCGGTGGACAGCTCCCCGACGAACAGCGAGCGGTAGGGCTGCAGGCCCAGCAGCTCGACCAGCTCGTTCACCCGGCGCCGCACGGCCTGCTCGCTGTCGTAGACGTTGGGCAAGTGGAAGGCCGCGGACAGCGGGTCGCCCACCTGCACCCAGCGCTCGACCGCCACGGCGATCGTCTGGTCGACGGTGAGGGACGTGAACAGGCGGGCGTCCTGGAACGAGCGGCCCAGGCCCCGGCGGGCACGGCCGGCGGCCCGCAGGTGGCTGACGTCGCGGCCGGCCAGCAGCACCTTGCCGCCCGTCGGGGGCACGAAGCCGCTGAGCAGGTCGAACAGGGTGGTCTTGCCGGCGCCGTTGGGGCCGATCACGCCGACGATCTCGCCGGGTTCGATGGCGAGCGTGACGTCGTCGACCGCCCGGAGGCCGCCGAACGCCACGGTGAGCCCGAGGGTTTCGAGGACGGGGAGCGGGGGCGGTGCGGCTGCGCCGCCGCTGCCGCCGTTGGGCTTCACGGAGCGCGGGGCGGCAGGGCCGTCGGCCAGCTCCGCCGCCTCGGCCGTCACGGTGGACGCCGAGCTGAGGAACACCGAGCGCAGCAGGTCGGGGCGGTCGAGCAGGTCCTGGGCGGGGCCGGAGAAGCGGACCTCGCCGCGCTCCAGGAACACGGCCCGGTCGGCGATGCCCAGCGCCACGTTCACCGACTGCTCGACCACCAGGAGGGTGGTGCCCTCGTCGCGCAGGTGGTCGACGAACTTCATCAGCTGCGCGACCACCGTCGGCGCCAGGCCCAGCGACAGCTCGTCGATCATCAGCAGCTTCGGCTTCCCGAGGAGGGCCATGCCCAGGGCCAGCATCTGCTGCTGGCCGCCGGAGAGGTTGGAGGCCCGCTCGTCGGCCCGGGCCCGGAGGACCGGGAACAGGACCTCGACGCGCTCGATGCCGGCCGCGACCGCGGCCTTGTCGCGGCGGTGGAGCCAGGACGCCACCCGCAGGTTGTCGGCGACGCTGAGCGTAGGGAAGATGCCCTGGCCGCCGGGCATCTGCAGCAGGCCCCGGCGGGCGACGCGATGGGCGGGGCCGCCGGTGATGTCGTGGTCGTCGAACCGGATCGACCCGTCCTTGGGGGTGACCAGGCCCGAGATGGCCCGCAGCAACGTCGACTTGCCGGCGCCGTTGGTGCCCAGCAGCGCCACGGCCTCGCCCTTGCGGACGGCCAGGTCGATGCCGAACAGGATCGGCACCCCGCCGTAGGCGACCTTCACGCCCCTCGCGTCGAGCAGCAGCTCGCGGCGGTCGACCGGCGGCTCGGCAGCAGCGGCGGCGGGCTCGGGGCCGGCTGCGGCGACGGCCGGGACGACCGGCGCTCCCGTCGGAGCCGGTTGGGTGGCGAGGTCGGGGGTGTCGTCGACGCCGAGGACCATCAGCGCGTCGGCAGCGGCGACGGCGTCGGACGCGGTGCGGCGCGTGTAGCCGGGGACGTCGAGGCGGCGGGCCCGGGCGACCGCGCGCAGCGCCCGGTCGCGGAACCCGAACACCACGCCCGCCAGGCCCTTGGGGAACAGCAGCAGCACCACGATCACGCCGGCGCCCTGGGCGATGATCGCCCACTGGTCGTCGAGGAACCAGCGGGTGCCCCAGAAGTAGAGGGCGCCGAGCACGGCTCCGGTGGCCGACGTCATGCCGCCGATCACCACCATCGCGAAGACGGCCAGGTTGTCGAGCGGGTCGAACGAGCTGGAGTCGTAGGTGCGCTGCTGGAAGGTGAACAGGGCGCCGGCCAGCGAGGCGATCGCCCCGGACAGGGCGAAGGCCGCCAGCCGGAGCCGGACCGGCGACACCGAGTAGGCCTGGGCGGCCCGCTCGTTGTCGCGCAGGGCGACCAGCGCCCGACCGAAGCGGCTGGAGCGGATGTTGCGGACGCCGAGGATCGTCACGAACAGCGTGAACAGGGCGATGTAGTAGGCGCCCCTCTCGCTGGTGACCTCGAAGCCCCCGAGGATCGGCGGGCGTTCGATCAGCTGGTTCGAGATCGGCACCCACTTGAAGCGGTCGCGGTCGAGCAGGTAGGTGGACGCCGCCAGGGCGAAGGCCAGGCTGCTGACCGCCAGGTACATGCCGCGCAGGCGCAGCGTCGGCACGCCGACGATCGTGCTGGCCCCGGCGCCGAGGCAGGCCGCCAGCACCAGGACGGGGAGGAGGTCGAGGCCGTGCTCCAACATGAGCCAGCCACCGAACGCCGCGCCCAGGGCGAAGTAGGCGATGTGGCCCAGCGAGATGATGCCGCCCCACCCCGACAGCAGCACCAGCGCCAGGCCGAGCAGGGCGTAGATCAGCAGCGTGCCGCCCTTGAAGACCTGGTCGACCTCCAGGACGTAGGGGATCCCGATGGCGACGGCCGCCACGAGGCCGAACGCGACCCCCCGGCCGAACTTCACCTCCGGGAGCCGCCCGAGGCTCCACGGCACCGGGCGCACCTCTTCGGCCCCGCGCCAGGCGACGTCCTCGGTGCCGTCGCCCCGGCCGATCTCGGCCCGGCGGGCGATCAGCGTGACCGCCACGACGGCGGCCAGCACCACGAACGTCATCCGCTGGTCGCCGTAGTGGGAGAAGACACCCTGGTCGAGCACTCCGAGGGCCACCGCCGCGGCGGTGACCGAGGTGAGGTGGACCATCCGCCCGACAACCAGGGCGACGAGCGCCCGTATCAGCACCTGCAGGCCCAGAGCGGACTCGAGGGTCGGGATGCCCTGGACACCGCTGCGGAGGAACACCGTCAGGAAGGCGAGCAGCGCGGCCACCGCCCAGACGACCGTCTGCAGCCGGTAGACGGGGACGCCCAGCAGCGAGGCGCGATCCGCGCTGTCGGCACTGGCCCGGATCGCCACGCCGACATCGCTGCGCTGCAGGAACAGCGCCACGACGGCGATCGAGACCGGAGCGATGACGAGGACGAGGATGTCGTTGGCGTTGAACACGACGCTGCCCACCGAGAACGTGGCGTCGAACGGCGGCTCGAGGCGACCGACGGCGAAGTCGATGTCCCACAGGCGGGGCAGCAGCAGGGCCAGGCCGACCAGCAGCTGGCTGAGACCGATGGTGGCGATGGTGACCAGCAACCGCGGCGCCCGGAAGAAGCGCCGGATCACCAGCCGCTCGACCGCCGCCCCGAAGAGGATCGCGATGGCCAGACCGGCCGCGAACGCCACGGGATAGGGCAGGCCGGTCTGCTGGATCAGCAGGAACGACACCACCGCTGGCGCCAAGCCGAGGTCGGCCTGGGCGAAGTTGATGATGCGGTTGGCCCGGTACACCATCGCCATGCCCAAGGCGATCATCGCCGTGAGGCCGCCGAGCACCAGGCCCCGCAGGACCAGCCCGGCGCTCATCGGGAAGAACACCTGTTGACCGATCAGGATCAGCAGCGCCGGCCCGAAAGCGGTAGCCGACGGCCGTAACCGATCGGTCAACGACTCCCTGTCCCCCGCGGCTACCGGTTGGCTGTCAAGCAAGACTTCACCCACCGTGGCGCTGCCCCCACTGTGTCGGACCCCGGAATTACCGGCAGTCACCCTAGTCGTGAGGGCAGCGCGGAGGCGGCCAGCCTTGAGCGTGCGGAGACAGGTGCGCCTCCGCCTCTCAGTCGTCCAGCGAGATGGGCTCCTCGTCGGCGGCGCTCATCACATCGTCGGGTTTCTCGGCCTCGGCGGCGTCGCCGACACCGAGCTGCGTGCGGACCTTGTCGGAGATCTCCATCATGATCTCGGGGGTGTCGGTCAGGAACTGCTTGGCGTTCTCACGCCCCTGGCCCAGCTGCTCGCCCTCGTACGTGTACCAGGCACCCGACTTCTTCACGAGGCCCAGGTCGACACCGACGTCGAGCAGCGAGCCCTCGCGGCTGATGCCCTTGCCGTACATGATGTCGAACTCGGCCTGCTTGAAGGGCGGGGCCACCTTGTTCTTCACGACCTTCACCCGGGTGCGGTTGCCGACGACCTCGACGCCGTCCTTGATCGACTCGATCCGCCGGATGTCGAGCCGCACCGACGAGTAGAACTTCAGCGCCCGGCCACCCGGCGTGGTCTCGGGCGAGCCGAACATCACGCCGATCTTCTCCCGCAGCTGGTTGATGAAGACACAGATCGTGTTGGACTTGCTGAGGTTGGCGGTGAGCTTGCGCAGCGCCTGCGACATGAGGCGGGCCTGCAGGCCGACGTGTGTGTCGCCCATGTCGCCCTCGATCTCGGCCCGGGGCGTGAGCGCCGCCACCGAGTCGATCACGATGACGTCGATCGACCCCGAACGGATCAGCATGTCGGTGATCTCGAGCGCCTGCTCCCCCGTGTCGGGCTGGGAGATGAGGAGCTCGTCGATGTCGACCCCGATGGCCTTCGCATAGACGGGATCCATGGCGTGCTCGGCGTCGACGTAGGCACAGATGCCGCCGTTGCGCTGGGCCTCGGCCACCACGTGCATGGCCAGCGTCGACTTGCCCGACGACTCCGGCCCGTAGATCTCGGTGACTCGTCCCTTGGGCAGGCCCCCGATGCCGAGCGCGATGTCCAACGACATCGCCCCGGTGGAGATCGCTTCGATGCCCATGCTGGTGCGCTCGCCCATGCGCATCACAGAGCCCTTGCCGAACTGCTTCTCGATCTGACTCAGGGCCATCTCGAGGTTCTTGTCTCGGTCCACCTTGGCGGTCCTTTCTAAGGGGGAGGGATCTTCTACTCGAGACCCTAAGAAGCCCCTGTGACAGTTAAGGGCCGGATGACAGCAATGTAGTTTCCGAACACCCGTTCGATCAAGGATGGTGGGTCGGAAAGGTGGCGAGCGTCTCGTAGCGGGGGCCGTCGGGGCCCAGGTGGCTGCGGACCAAGGCGACCTCCGGCACCGGCCAGTGCAGGTCGACGGGGGTGCCGGCCAATGATCTGGCCACCACTCCCCTGCGGCCCCTCGCCCGGGCCAGCGTGAGGTGGCCGCGGAAGGGACGGTCTTCGTCGGGGCCGATGTGGGTGATCGCGGCGGCGAGGGCGTCGACGCCGGCGACCGGGACGCACAGGACCTGGCGACCCAGGCGGGTCACGCCGGGGGCGGCCTCAGCCTCGGCGGCGGGGAGGCGGGTCGCAGCCAACGCCTCCAAGACCGGAGCGACGTCGGCGACCTCGCCGAGGAACCGGAGCGTCACGTGGAGCTGCTCACGGGTGACCCAGCGCAGGGACTCGGCGTCGGGGCGACGGCGGAGGTCGACGACCACCTCGACCAGGGCGTCGAGGACGTCGTCCGGAGGTTGCGCCGCGACGAACAGCCGCATCCCGGCGTGTCTAGTCGGTGGCGGAGAGGCGGTGGCGGAGGAGGTCGAGGAGCGAGATGCAGGCGAACTGGCGGACGCGCTCACGGTCGCCCGGCAGGGTGACCCGGGTGACCAGGGGCTTCTCGTCCAGGCCGTCGACGGCGAGGAAGACCGTGCCCGGGAGCTCGTCGTCCTGGGTGTCGGGGCCGGCCACGCCGGTCACCCCCAGGCCGACATCGGCGCCCAGCACCGAACGGACGCCCGACGCCATCGCGGCGGCCGCCGTCTCGCTCACCACCGGGCCCTCGGGGACGTCGAGCAGCGTGTACTTCACGTCGGAGGCGTAGGCCACCACTCCCCCACGGAACCAGGCGCTGGCGCCCGGCACGTTCACCAGGCGGGCCGCCACCAGGCCGCCCGTCAGCGACTCGGCCACCGCCAGCGTCAGGCCCCGCTCTTCCAACAAGGCCGCCACCGCGTGCTCCATCCCCATGCCGTCGATCCCGAAGACCAGCGAGCCCAGCATCCCCCGCAGCACCGCCTCCTCGGCGTCGAGCACGGCCTCGGCCTCGGCGTCGGTCGCCGCCTTCACCGTCATCCGCACCTTCAGCCCCTCGATGCCGCTGGCCAGGTAGGCCAGGGTCACGGTGCCCGAAGCGTCCAGCTCGGTGACGTGGTCGGCCAGGCGCTCGGCCAGGCCCGACTCGCTCTCGCCCCACGTCCGCAGCGTCCGGGAGCGGATCACCGCCGGCTGACCCGAACGACGCTGCAGGTCGGGGATCACCGCCCCCAGGAAGATCGCCTTCATCTCGTAGGGCACCCCCGGCAGGGCGTAGACGACACCGTCGCCCACCGGGCAGATCAGCCCCGGCGCCGTGCCCGGCTGCGGGTCGGCGATGGCCGTCGCCCCCTCCGGCACCATCGCCTGGCGCAGGTTGTTGGCCGGCATGCGGCGACCCCGGGAGGCGAACATCTCCAGGACGCGGTCGGCGACGTCGTCGTCCTGCACCAGCCGCACGCCCATCACCGCCGCGATGGCCTCCCGGGTGATGTCGTCCTGGGTGGGCCCCAGCCCGCCGCAGACCACCACGGCGTCGGACCGCGACAGCGCCAGGGCGATCGCGTCGACCATGCGCTCCTGGTTGTCGCCGACCGTCTGACCGTTGGTGCAGTCGATGCCGGCCAGCGCCAGCTGCTCGCCCAACCACGCCGAGTTCGTGTCGACGATCTGGCCCAGCAGCAGCTCGGTGCCGACGGCGACGATCTCACAACGCATCGGACGCAGCTCCCCGTACCCCGCCCGACGACGTCGAACGGCTTCCTTCCATCACGTACTGCGCGCCCGTGACCAGCGTGAGCGCCACCGCCACCCACAGGGTCAGCGTGACGACGTCGTGGGTGTCCTCGAACGGCGGGGCCAGGGCCAGGCCCACCGCCACCGACTGCACCACCGTCTTCACCTTGGCCAGGAAGCGGGCCGGCACCGCCAGGCCACGCCGCCCCCAGTAGGAGCGGAAGACCGAGATACCCACCTCCCGCATGGCGATCAGCGCCACCGGGAGCCACCAGAAGCCGCCGACCACCACGACCGCCCACATGGCCCCCAGCACCAGGGCCTTGTCGGCCAGGGGGTCGAGGAAGGCGCCCGAGCGGGTGGTGCCCATGCGGCGGGCCAGCCAGCCGTCGAGCCCGTCGGTGGACGCCAGCACGGTCCAGATCACCAACGCCACCCACGACGGGCCGTCGGTGGCCAGGATCAGCAGCCACAGCAGCGGGGCGAACATCAGCCGCCCGATGGTGACGTAGTTGGCCGGGGTGGCGATGGCCGACGGGCCGAACGAGGTCGCCATGCCCGGTCAGCCCGGGACTGCGTGCGAAGGACCGGAGTCGGGCCTCGATGTGCTCGGCGGCCCGCCCGCTGCGTCGGCGTCGGCCTCGGCGTCGAGGTCGGGCCCGGCGGCACCGGTGATCTGGACCTTGACCAGGGAACCGACCGGCAGCGAGGTGGGCACGTTGACGATGCCGTCGATCTCCGGCGCCTCGCGGTGGCTGCGGGCCACGCCCGGCTGGTCGACCAGCACCTCGACGGTCGAGCCGATCAGCTCGTCACGCCGGGCCGCGGTGATCGGATCCTGCAGGTCGCGCAGCTCCGCCAGCCGCTCCTGCATCAGCACCCGGTCGACCTGGCCGTCGAGGTCGGCGGCGTAGGTGCCGTCCTCGCGGCTGTACGGGAAGAAGCCCACCCAGTCGACCTGGGCGGTCTCGACGAAGCGGAGCAGCTCGTCGTGGTCCTGCTCGGTCTCGCCCGGGTAGCCGACGATGAAGTTGGAGCGGAACGTCGCCTCGGGCACCCGCGCCCGGATCGCCTCGATGCGCTCGAGGAAGCGCTCGCCGTCGCCCCAGCGGCGCATGCGGCGCAGCAGCGGGCGCGCCACGTGCTGCAACGACAGGTCGAAGTAGGGGACGCCGGTGGCACAGATCGCATCGATCAGACCGTCGGTGAGATCGGAGGGATACAGGTACAGCAGGCGCGACCGGTCGACCCGGGCCGCCACCGCCTCCAGCAGCGGGACGATCTGGCGACTGCCCTGCCCCTGGTCGCGGCCGTAGGCGGCCAGGTCCTGGGCCACCAGCACGATCTCGCGGACGCCGCCGCCGGCCAGCGCGTCGACCTCGTCGAGGATCGACTCCTGGGTGCGGCTCCGCTGGGGCCCCCGGAAGCTGGGGATGGCGCAGAAGCCACAGGCCCGGTCGCAGCCCTCGGCGATCTTCACGTAGGCCCACGGGGCCGTGGGTGCCGGGCGGGGCAGGTTGAGCAGGTCGAAGGACGGCGCCTTGCGGGTGGGCCCCAGCGACACGGGGACGCCGAAGCCGACCACCGCGTCGGCCTCCGGCAGGGCCTCGGCCAGGTCGTCGCCGTAGCGCTCGGCCAGGCAACCGGTGACCACCAGCTCGGCGTCACGCTCCCGGGTGCGGTCGGACAGGCCGAGGATCGTGTCGATCGACTCCTGCCGGGCCTCCTCGACGAAGGCGCAGGTGTTGACGACCACCAGGTCGGCAGCTTCGGGCGACTCGGCGGGCACGAGCCCGTCGGCCAGCAGGGTGCCCGTGAGCTTGTCGGAGTCGACGTGGTTCTTGGGGCACCCCAGCGTCTCCACCCAGAACCTGCGGACCATCAGGGGAAGGCTAGTGGTCAGACCCTCGACACCAGCAGTTCAACCGGGTGCTTCTGCGGGCGGGGTGCTGCTCACGGCACGATCCAGCCGGTCTTCAGCGTGATCGAGCCGTCGAGCTGGAGGCACAGCGGAGCTCGGGGCAGGTCGTGGAAGCGGAAGGCGCCGGTCTCGTCGGTCGTGTCGACCTGCTCGCCGCCCGGCCAGCGGGCGACGACCTTCACGGGAAGGCAGCCGCCGACGTCGCCGGTCAGCACCACGTCGTCGCCCTTCACCTCGACGGTCACCTCCACGCCGTCGAGCCCGACCGCGAACCGGGCCTGGTGCACGATGCCGAGGCCGAGGAGCGACCGGCTCGACACGTACGTCCGCTCCGCGACGGGCGCGTCGAGCAGCACCCAGGCGAAGGCGACGCGCGCCGCGGCCCGCCACTCGCCCGGCACGGCGTCGTCGGCCGCCAGCGCCGCCTGCAGCTCACCCAGCATCTCGTCGGGCGGGGTGCCGGTCATGCGGCCGAGGCGCTGCAGGCAGCGGTCGCACGACGGGGCGATCTCGTCGACGGCGAGGTCGAGCGCGGCCCCGACATCGGCGTCGGACGGGCGCGGCGACGTCGCCGCCAACCGCAGCAACCGCTGGCAGCGGGCGCCGACCCGGGCGAACGCGGCAGCCGTCCCGTGGCGGGACGACCGACCGAGCCGGGCCGTCGCGTCGCCACGGCGGCGGGACGACCAGCGGCCGTCGAGGCACGACGTCCGGGTCGCGCCGGCGATCCAGCTGCCCAGGGCCTCCGGCCGGCGGATGCGCGGCAGCCGCTCGGCCAGCTGCAGCCACACGACCTGGTTGACCTCCGCCGCGGCGTCGGCGTCGAGCCCGTAGGCGGCGCAGGTCGCCCGCACCAGCGGGAGGTGCAGCTCCACGAGCTGACGCCACGACTCCTCGCAACCGGCGCCGGCGCCCTCCAACAGCTCCGAGGGGGCGGCCGCGCCCACAGCCGGCTCCCGCTCGTTGCCCACCCTTTGTGACACAGCGCCCTACTCCACGACGTTCCCCAGAACGTGCGCAATCCTACGTTACGGAGCGACGCCGTTACTCGTCTGACTGCGTCTCTTCCAGCTCTTCGACCGTCATCAGCACCGCCCGCGCCTTCGAGCCCTCCGACGGGCCGACCACACCGCGCTGCTCCAGCAGGTCCATCAGGCGACCCGCCCGGGCGAAGCCCACCCGCAGCTTGCGCTGCAGCATCGACGTGGACCCCAGCTGGCTGCGGACGATCAGCTCCATGGCCTGGTTGAGCAGGTCGTCATCGTCGTCGTCCCCACCTGACCGGCCGCCGCCACCACCACCGGGACTGCCCTCCTCGGCGCCCTGGACCGACTCGTCGAACGCGATGTCGGGCGCCTGGCGCTTCCACACCGCGGCGATCTTGCGGACCTCTTCCTCGTTGACCCAGGCGCCCTGCAGCCGCCGGGGCACCGACGAGCCGCCCTCCAGCAGCAGCATGTCGCCCTTGCCGATGAGCCGCTCGGCGCCCTGCTGGTCGAGGATCACCCGGCTGTCGGTCACCGACGACACCGCGAACGCCAGGCGGGCCGGCACGTTGGCCTTGATGAGGCCGGTGATCACGTTGACGGACGGCCGCTGCGTGGCGATCACCAGGTGGATGCCCACCGCCCGGGCCATCTGGGCGATGCGGCAGATGGACTCCTCCACGTCGCGCGCCGCCACCATCATCAGGTCGGCCAGCTCGTCGATCACGACCAGGATGTAGGGCAGGTGGGGGAACTCGCGGACGGGCTCGCCGGCAGCGTCGGTGTCGGGCTTCAGGTCGCCCCGGCCGACCGCGGCGTTGTAGCCGTTGATGTCGCGGAACCCGACCTCGGCCAGCAGGTCGTAGCGGCGCTCCATCTCCTTCACCGCCCAGGCCAGAGCGTTCGCCGCCTTCTTCGGGCTGGTCACCACCTGGGTGAGCAGGTGGGGAAGGCGGTCGTACTGGCCCATCTCCACCCGCTTGGGGTCGATCAGGATCATCCGCACCTGGTCGGGCGTGGAGCGCACCAGCACCGAGGTGAGCAGCGAGTTGAGGCAGCTCGACTTGCCCGCGCCGGTGGCGCCGGCGATGAGCAGGTGGGGCATCGCCGCGAGGTTCATGAGCACCGAGCGACCGTTGATGTCTCGCCCGACGGCGACGTCGAGCGGGTGCTTGGCCCGGCGCGCCTCGTCGCTGACCAGGATGTCGCCCAGCGAGACGACCTGCCGGCGCACGTTCGGCACCTCGATGCCGATGGCCTGCTTGCCCGGGATCGGCGCCAGGATGCGCACGTCGGGGGTGGCCATCGCGTAGGCGATGTCCTTGTGGAGGCTGGTGACCCGGTTGACCTTCACGCCGGGGCCGAGCTCCAGCTCGTAGCGGCTCACCGTGGGGCCGACGACCGTGCCGACCAGGCGGGTCTCGACGCCGTGGTCGGCCAGCGCCTTCTCCAGGGTGCGGCCGGTCTCCTCGACGGCCCGCTTGTCGATCTGCTGGGCGCCGCTGCGCTCGAGGAGGGTGGCCGCCGGCAGCTTCCAGGGCGACGCCTTGGCGGCCGGACCCAGCGCGATCTCGAGCTGCTCGACCTCGCCCGACGACTCCGCCGCCTCCTCGATCACCGCCTCGGCCTTGCGCTTCGACCGGCGCTTGGCGGCCCCGGCGGCCTTGGCCGCGGCGACGGCCGCGGGGTCGAGCTTCTCCTCGAGGGTGTCGTCGTCGCTCTGCTGGCCGTAGTCGTAGATGCTGCCCTCGCCGTCGCGCCCGTAGCCGGAGTCGCCGAAGTCGGGCTCGGGCACCTGGAAGAACGCGGCGAACGGCCGCGTCGCGGCCCGGGCCAGCGGTCGGACTCCCGCAGCCGTCCGGTCGGCGGCCACCCGGATGGGCGTGCGGGTGAGCACGACCACGCCGAGCAGGGCGACCGCGGACAGCACCAGCGTGGTGCCCCACGTCGAGAGCATCGTGAACAGCGGACCGCCGACGGCCGCGCCGAACCAGCCGCCGGCGTGGCGCAGCTCCTCGGACTCCGCCGACTCGGGGGCGCCCGCGTTGACGTGGAGCAGCCCGGCGGCGGCCGTCGCCATCAGGGCGAGGCCGACGATCACCTGGGCGGCTTCGGCCGGCTGCACGGCGGCGGGGTCGACGGAGCGGCGCCGGGTGCGCGGCTCGTCGTCCTCGTCGTCGTCGGCGACACGCGTGTCCCACGGACCGGGG
>Ga0193742_1000658_pt1 | contig 22487 bp, 32 predicted proteins | sample L2c1metaG_FD_165511 | JGI IMG/M metagenome (GOLD analysis project Ga0193742, IMG submission 165511) | Soil microbial communities from a riparian zone of the East river system, Colorado, United States - L2c1 | ecosystem: Environmental > Terrestrial > Soil > Riparian zone | place: USA: East River... | reverse complement strand
AGCGCATGATCTCGATCGCAATCGGCGAGAGGGCGATCTCCTTCTTGCCAGCAGCCTTACGTCGCGCGTTTTCCTCAATATCCGCCATGGTGAAGGACGGGCGCCGGGCATGGACCCAACAGGCCGCTTCCCTGATAAGCCCAGGACTTCGCTGGGGCTCGTAGAGTTTGGTGTATCCGCCGAAGGCGTCGGCCTGGAGGATGCCGCTATGCGGATGCTCGCCCCTTCGATCGCGCGAGTAATAAAACATTGCCGCCGGCGGATCTGAGCCGCCGAAGGGGCGGTCGTCCTTCACATAGACCCAGCATCGAGCGACGTCGCACTTGCCCAAGGCCAGCACGGGCACGGTGGTGTCGTCGCCGTGGAGGCGTTCGGCTGCCGTGACATGAGATTCGACAGGGCCAAGGAGCGGATCGAGCGACGCGCAGACCGCCCCGACGGCGTCGGCCATCGTCGACAGCGCCATCGGCACGCCTTCCAACGCATAGCGTTCAGCCTGGCGCTTCAACGGCTGATGCTGACCGAACTTCTCGAACATGATCATCGCCAGCAGGCTTGGGCCAGCCCAGCCTCTTGCCACGGCATGGAACGGTGCCGGCGCCTGGCTGATCTTCTCGCAGTCGCGGCAAGAGAACTTTTCGCGCACCATCTCGACCACTTTCCACTGGCGCGGCACCGATTCCAGCGTCCGGGTCACGTCTTCGCCGAGCTTGCGCAAGCGATTGCCGCCGCAGCATTCGCACGCCGTTGGCGGATCGATCACCACGCGCTCGCGAGGAAGATGGTCGGGGAAAGTATTGCGTTCGGGGCGCGTGCGCGTAAATCCGCGAACAGTCGTCGTCCTGGCGACGGCTCTCTCGGCCGCAAGCTCGTCTTCGGTGGCGCTGGATTCCAGCTCTTCGAACGTCAGCGCCAACTGGTCGATCAGGCGAGATGAGCGTTCCGATCTTTGCCCGTAGATCTGGCGTTGCAGCTTGGCGATCTGCAGCTTCTGCTGGGCAATCAACGCACTGTCTTCCGACGCCTTCGCAAGGGCGACCGCAAGTTCTGCTGCGATATCCAGAGCCTTCGCGCGTTCGCTCGCCAACGCCACTTTCAGAGCGGTTATGTCTTCGGCAAGAGCGTCGCGAGGCGTGTCCATGCAAACAAGAGAATCACAATTTCAGTGATTTGTGGCGTGCTAAAATGCGCGTCGTCCCATATTTTATTTCGCTCAGCCGGCGCTCTGCGGTCGCCATGTCAGTTGCGGATTTCTCCAGTCGATCCCTTCCAGCATATAAGCCATCTGGGCCGCTGAGATCGACACCGCGCCATCTGACGCCGAGGGCCAGATGAACTTTCCGCGGTCCAGGCGCTTGGCATAGAGCGACATGCCTAACCCGTCATGCCATAAAATCTTGACCAGATCGCCGCGGCGACCCCGGAAGATATAGAGATCGCCGGCATGGGGATCGCGCTTCAGGCTCTCCTGAACCGTCAAAGCCAGGCCCTGCATGCCGCGGCGCATGTCGGTGTGGCCGGTCGCGATCCAGACCCTGACGCCGCTCGGTATCGGGATCATCGCCGGCTCAGAACATCGAGGACCCGCCCCAACGCGGCAGCGTCGACATTTTCGTCAACGCTGACACGCTTGCCATCACCGAGCTCGATCTCGATCACGCCGCGGCGTTTCCGGGCCGGCATCGCCGCCGGCGTTTGGATCGATCGGACGCTTTCGGCCGCGGCGACCTGCACCGGCACAAGGCGCGGTCCCGCCGACGCGACAGTCGCTAGGCGGGCCCGCCGCCGCCATGTGAACACCAAACTCGTTGCAATGCCGTGCCGCCGCGCGATCTCCGTCACTACCGCGCCAAGCGCCAGCGCCTCCTCAATGATCCGCATCTTATCGTCGCGAGACCAGCGACGCCGACGCTCAACCCCGCCCAGAACTTCTACCCGCATCTACCGACCTTAAGGCTAGCCTTAAAGCTAGATCCTCGCCGGATACCTGTAAGAACAAGGCGGCCCACCCCGGAGGAATACTGATCGCCGCCGCCGTGCGTTTCGCGCGATCGTTGCGCCGGTTTGTTCTGATGAGCGGAGGGAAGCTTTTATTTTGGAACCTCGGCAAGTGATTCTGCAAGACATGCATGGAATAGGGGTAGCCGTTTAATTCGGGCGCTTTTCCGTAACTTGGAATCCAGCCGCTCTCGTTCCCCGGCCAGCGTACGACAAGCTACGCATCCGCATGAGGGTAAGCTTCCGTCCCTGGCTATCGGCTATCCAACTCGGAAGGCAAAGTATTAGCCGATAAGTTCAGCCAAATTCTTGCCAGCTAAATGGATCAGGGAAGTCCGTTTGCAACGTATTCATTTCATGAAATATCCGCGAGCGGGCGGCCCTTTGCAACGTGCGCCGGTCGGGCTAGGTTGATTCCTTTAGGGCTGGTGATGGATACGCTGGGGATATCTTTGATTGCAGGCGGAATGGCGTTTCTGTTCAGCGGACTGTTTTTCCTGTTGCCGACCGAACAAAAGCTTTCCTTGCAAGAAAAGTCGATTGAAGAAGATCGGGAGCGCATTGAGTGCCTCCTGCACGAGATGCGCAGCCAGCGCTTGGAGCGATAGGCACTACAACGGTGACAAGCCATTGCGGGTGGCTTGGCTGGGGCAATCACCATTCAGCTCAGCGAAAATCCGTTAAGTGAATTTTCTTCCCCACTCTTTCTTGGCGCATGGCACCTCTCGGTGCAGCCGGCTCAGTCGTGTGCAGCTTCGTCACCCACCGACATACACTTGGCCGCGTCGGCAAGAGAGACGAGGGCTAGGTTGAGCAGTTCGGGCGGGATTGACCACCGCACGCTGCGACATTCGGAATTTCCACCATGCCTTACGATTCTCCTTTCACGCACTCAAGGTCATAGAAACCTCCATTTTCAAACTGGCTGGCTTCTCAGTATATCACAGGTTGCCCCAAGCGGTTGGGTGACGGCTAAGGGCGTGTTCGCGCCTAAAAAATTTGGAATGAGCGCCTATAATTCAGGCTTTGACCTTCTTGCAAGCGGCGCGCATCAGCCGATAATCGGCTCATACTTTTCCTGTTTCCAGGGTCGACATTGCAAGGCGCCCCACGCAATAGCAGCGAATTGGAGCGAAACGTCGCACTTTTGATGCGATCGATCGTCTGTTTGCTTTTATGTTACGTTGCTCTTCATAGGATCTTTCCATTCGATCTCTTAAGCGCGCGCGTGGGAGAGATGACGGGAGCTGAGCTTCTGCTCCTGTTTTGGCGTACTGCAATTGCAGTGGCCCTCGCGATGTATTTTGCAGTAAAAGCGTTCTTTCTTCCGCCCGCGGAACGACAGAGCAGGATATTTTACGAATTGTGGGCCGCGTCGGGACTCGCAGCCATATCGCTTATCGGATACTCCACGATTGCGCATCGCCTGGAAGGGGAAGGATTTGTGGAGACAGCCGCTCGCCTATTAGGGCGAGGGATTCTTTGGTTGATCTATTAGTGCTTGTAGCGCTCCGCGTTTTTTCTTCGATAACATTTGTGGCAGTCTTTTTTGCAGCCTTCTTCGATTTCTTTGCAATTTTGCTAACCGTTTCTTTGCGTTCGACTTCCTCACGGCGTTCTTGCAAGATCTCCTATGCATTTGAGATTTCGCTATTAAGGTATAATAATACCGGGACGCGTTTCGCAGAACGAACCCAATTGTCGCGAATTAGGAGCTGTGCTCGGCAGCCCCCTGCCATCGATGCGTGTTCGATGCCGACCACCTGAGGATATTGGTATGCGCCGGCTTGCTCTCGTCTGCTGTATCGGGATTGCCGTAGTTGGTATTGGCTCAAACGGGTTGGGTTATGTCTTCTCATCTTCGACGGAAAAAGTTGAAATCGGTCGTCGCGGCAAGTTAGACGGCGTGTGGCTGTGGACCTTGCCTGATACGCCTAACGGGCTTCGCCCCACGCAGAGTTGGCACGCCACGGGCTCCTCACCCGAAGGGGATATCTACATCGCTGGGATGGACCATATCACTAACGCGGCACTGTACCGGCTCAAGCGGCAAACAGGTGAGCTTCGGTTCGTGGGCGACGCTCGAGCCGCCTCCGAGGCGGTGAAGAATTGGATGCCGGGCGAGACCGCGCAAAAATTCCATACGCGTCCGCTCTGGCACAATGGCAAAGTCTACGTCGCAACGATGGATCACTCGACTCTGGATGGCAAATATCTCACCCGGCGCGGCTTCCACTGGTATGCTTATGACCCCGCCTCAAACAATTTTGCGGACTTAAGTGCCCGAGAGCCTGGTGGCAGCGCCGTAGCCCATGGAAATGTTGTGACGCTCGCTTCCGACCCCGTGCGAAACCTCGTCTATGGCGCAGGCGTCCCAACTGGTGAGATCTACCGCTACGACGTCGCCCAGAGCCGAACGGACAATGTAGGTAGGCCGCGCTCATATGACCAATCTTATGTCTACACTGGGAGGGTGATGTGGGTGGATTCCCGCGGTCGCCTTTACTTTACGGCAAGCAACTCAAACAATCCGGCAGTGCATGGTCACGTCCATTTCTATGATCCTGAAACGGGATTCGGCGAGCGTAATGACTGGCGTTTGCAGAAGGGGCAAGCGCTTGAGGTCGGCCAGTGCCTGGTTCACGGGAAGCTGTGCTTCTTCTCGGACGACAAAGGCCATGTTTACCGGTTCGATGATGATGGTCCGTCTTGGACGTACCTTGGCCAAATTGAAACTAATCAGCAGGGCGCATACATTTGGCTATTTCACGTCACCGCGGACTTGAACAAAATTTACACCGCTACGAGTGCGTCGCCACAACGAAGCGAATTCACGTCGTTATTCGAGTTCGATCTACGATCGGGAAAGTCTCAGCGACTTTGCAGCTTGACAGAGCTGGATCCTGCTCTGCGCGACCTCTATATTCACACAGGTTATGACGCATGGGACTTCGAGGGCCGATTTTACTTCGCCAGCTTCAATGGGCAACCGGATCAGCCGGTCGTCCTGACCCGCGTGGATCCCGCTCGTTTGAAGGCAGCATTGAACAAGAAGTGATAAATGCTCCTTAAAAATTCAGTCGTCGACAATCGTAGGAACGGGAGCCCCAAGATCAGCTACGATTTTGCTGCGGGGGCTTGAGTCCATTTCTTGATGCGAACGGATACAATTCTGGGCGTCAGCGCATAGCTATTTGAAGCGGCATTGCCGAGCCAAGCGGCAAGTTGCCGCAATTTAATCTAGATCGTCCGGCTTCTTGAGGTCACGATGCAATGTAGCGGGGTGAGTCGGTGGCGGCCTCGATAGGCAATGCTGGATATTGGTATGCGCGCGCAGCTCAGGCTCGCGCGAGAGCGTATCGCATTAGGGATACTGCCGCCCGAGAGCGGCAAATCAAAAAAGCCGAGGAGTTTGATCGCCTTGCCGAGCAAGCGCAGCGGCAGCTAGTGGAAGATCATGCTGCCGCGAAATAGCGCTTTCTATCATTGTGGTAATGCCGAGATTGACCTCAAGGCTACCGAGCACAAAAGTGCATTGGATGCCAAGGCGAGTTTGGCGTGGCTCGAGCAGGCCGAAATGTCGAAGCGGATGCCTGAAACCGAAAATCGCTGCGTTAGCTTGAGTAAGAGAAATCGTGGCGGTTGATGAACCGGCTCTAGATTAAGACGCAACGTCTGCGAGGTATTTTTCAGTTGTTGATGCAAGCCGGAGCAACTGCACACGTTGGTGCAGCGCGCCAAGTGTCCCTAAAGCAAGAGAGCGGATGTCTGCTGGACAGGTGTGATGATACCGGTTGCATCATTGCCGAAATGAGCGCACAACCGCGCGGGTCTTTCTAATTATTTCGCTGATGAGGTCGCCGGTCACTGCAAGAAGCCGCTTTGCTTTTGGCTTCATGTCGCGTCGGATTGATGCGTATCGTTTCGCATCAATTCTATCGCGAACGTAAAATCCTAGCAGGAAACCCACCCCTAGCATTGCAATCAGAACAACAAGATCCATCAGTTAATCTCATCTGGCTACACCAATACTTAGCCCGCGGCGGCAGTTTTTCAAAGGCCCGGTATCGCAAAGGCTTTGTCCGACGATTTTATGCTTATTCACGGCCTTCTCCGCCGGCGCTTCCGCTCCGGTCAGCAAGATTACCGTGCTGGTCGATCTGGGCATCATGAATTTGCGGCGCGAACTGACGAAAATGTAGTCAACGCCTACGCCTCGCAATCGCGGTTCGGAATTGGCTCGCAAAGTTTGTCGTGCATTAATTTCTAGGCTTCACCGAAAAAGCGTCCAAGCATACATCGGGCGATGCCATGCATGGAGCGCCAAATTATAGTATTCAGCAGGAAAACATGGGCCTGATCATGGCGGTACCCAAGAACGTAAAGCGATTTCAAGCGCTTCTGTACGGCGCGCTAGCGTTGGACGCGCTGTCAGTCGTGTTCCAGGACCGGACCCCGACGTCCGCCTTAACTCAGTCCGCGATTATGTTCTCGACCCTTGCGGCCGCTTGCATGATTTTGCTTCAGGTCTATTTCGTGTGGCTGGCAGCGCATCACCATAAGAGTTGGCCGCGTTGGGCTTTGGCCGCGGCATTGGTTTTGGCGGTGTTTTCACTTGTTGAGGTAATCGGCGGGAAGGGAATACAACTGAGTAGTGCGATAGAAGTGATATCGTGCGCGCTGACTGGGCTGGGATTGTATTTTTCGTTTGCGGGGGAGGCGCAAAATTGGTTCAAGGAGTAAGATTCCGACAGCAAAACCGCTCCGGACTGATGAGATTGGACCTCGAGAATCGAAACAACGGGATTGTTGCGTTGGCAATACGAGCCAAAACTGTAATCTATTGAGCGATGGAAAGAATATTTGGTGTATTAGGAGGAATCGTTCGACCAGTCAGCTAGTGAGTTGACGACGCGGCAGCCGGAATAATCGCTCCAAACCACAAAAAGGGTTAGTTCGCGACGAGCGAATTTCGACAAGGCCGCCTTTGTGAGCGAAAAGGACCAACGTTATCGGCAGCGGCGGCGCTATCGCTCGTAATTTCAATATGTCCCCGACGCAGAACCCTAACTTCGAAAATTGGTGCAGCTTGAGGGAGCGCTTTGGCGGTCTTGCTTCATGCTTCGATAGCGGCGTTGTATCAGCGGGTCTAGTTGCGGGGTTAGAGGCCTCTGAAATCACCCCCTCCGCTTGCATCGCGGCCGGCGCGCCGTGAGCAGGCCGCGGAAGCTCAATGAATTGCTTGCATTGAAGCGGATAGCATATTCAGGCAATCATCGTGGCCATCGACTAGGCCGCAGCAACCGTCCTTACTCCTGTAAGCTGCAGAAGATTGGTCGAAGCACCGAAGCTGCAATAGTTCCTCTCGACTCCGTGACCATGCTGCGTCATAGCGCCATTCGCGCGGCAACCGCCGCCCAGATGACTGTGGATGCAAAGGCGACTTGGGAACCCACACCAAACAGCCAACCAAGCTTACGGTCGGTGTGCATCCACTTATGAAAGCGTTGGAGTGTTGCTAAGGGTTCGTAGGGATACATCGTATAAGCGAACTGTAGCGGATCAGGAAGCATTCCCCCGATGGCACCGGCCAGTATCGCCACTAGGTTAGCTTCCGAGCCAAAAATTCCGATTGCTAGAATTAGCCCGGCGAACGCGTCGAAGCCGATTACGGTCAAATCGCGTATGCGTGCTACAGTCACACGCCCATCATTTCGAGCGTTGGGGCCGAGTGATATTGATTTGAGCGGATAATCCCAGTGTGGGAGTGAATCGATTACGAAATGACTGGCAAAGCCTGCCGCGAATGCTGCAATCGGATGAGACGGAATCAGGCTGGCGAGGGCCGCCCCAACGACCGCATGTGTGCTCAGAATCATGTCAAACCTACGGAGGCCGCCTCAGTCAGTGCGCAGATAGCTTAACCGTGCTTTACCATACTGTCGCACCTTCAAGTCATTTCTAGATGCATATACAGTCGTCAGAGGCCAGAACAGCCTCGACGGTGTTGCTTCTTGCGGCCCACAGTTACACCCACGGAACGCTAATCTTACCCGCCATCCCGGCGCAATTGCGACATGCCGTAACCCTGATGTCGCGTGGTTCGTTCGCCGATGGCGTTGTTGCGATTCTTGCTGGTTTGGTGACGGCCTGGTTCTGTGTCACATGCGGTGTCACGCCGATGGCGCGAAGATCGGTGACGTTGTCCCGTATCGTACGCCTTGTCCAGATAAGCAATTCAAGACTCGGCTTCTCGTTTGGTCTCCGACGAGAAAACTGCCGGATCGCCGGGCGAATTGGGAAAAGGTTGCTTGCCGACAATGTCGTCGTAGTTGCTCGCCAGGCGCAACAAACGACTCTTGATGAAGGGGTCAGCTTGCTGGGCAAGCTCCCGGATGTGCTTAGCTCTTTTCCTGTAAAATTCATCGTCCATGAGAGTGCCTTGTAGACCAGACCTCGCTGACTGTAAGCACGAATTGTAGACGCCCGTGTGAACGACCGCACAATTGACGCCAAGGATAAGTGAACTCGAAAGAAAATCTCGACAAGCCACGCTGTGCGGCCGCGAGATCCAGTTAAGTTCTTGGTTTTGCTAATTGACGGGCATCGGGTTAGTCCACCTCGCGCGATCTGGGCATCCGGGAAACGATGCCTCGCTGTCGGCCCCGTCAGCTGTTGGAACCGGTTTTTGGCGACGTAGACAGACTTCTGACGTGCCGCGCCACCCTTCCGATTGCAGATTGAATTCAACGCCTTCCGTCGACCGGTCTCTGAGACCCGCCGTTAGGCTTGCTTAGCGATGCCACTCGCGAGCCAGATGGCTCATGCGGAGAAAATCCATTCATCGCCGCTCTCGATAGCAGCGTCAAGATTCATGAGCTATATCACTAATTGCAAGGAATAACAGCCGCGTAACTCAACTGAGTTTGCTTCCGCCCGCAATGTTATCTCCCCGCTGTGCCATCCTATCGCTAATGTCCCGTAAGACCGGTTTCTGCGTGACAATCCGCGGCTGCCTTCCAAGGTACGCTACCGGGGATCGGTTTCAAAAACCAGGTGTTTAGAGGTGTGTGGATGCTATCGAGCGGAACCAATCACGATTTCGAATCGAGACCCTATACATTAGGTAACGAACGCGTGTTCGTTTGGTCCAGAGAACCGGGGCTTGTTGTGCGGGCGCTTCGCGAGCGAACATGAAAAGGCGAGATCGCCTGATCGCCGTGTTTGACTGCAGGATTGCCCGTTCTTAACGTCGGAATGAGCGGCCGCATTGTCTCGGGCCGCTAAGGTCACGCCGGTCGCCATCTCCTGACAGAGTAGAAAAACCTGGGATCATCGACTTATCTCTTCGCTATGCTTGTCGCATGCACCACGTTCGCGAGAACCCCTCACCGGTCAGTGATCCTAAGCGCTTCAGTCGTTCTTAACTGGAACTTTTTACGAGAGCGCGCCGTTGTGGCCGGGATCAGCTAGGGAGGAGACGATGTTCAAGTGGGCCGTCATCTGTCTGGTCATTTCGCTTGTCGCAGGTGGCCTCGGTTTGACTACCGTGTCTGTATTCGCCAAGCGCTTATCACTGTTATTCTTTGCGCTGTTTTTCCTTGGTTTTCTCGCGCTCGTGGGCTTTGCCTATTTGGTCAGCTCTGCAGTTAATCACAGCGAGCTTTTGCCGGCGGTCGTAGCCATCGGTGCGTAGGCTGATGAGCGCACCGGGACTCTCTTAGAACTCGGCGGCTGTTATTCGCTGACAATCGCGACGGCGAGCTCTTCGGTGAATAGATGCGCGCACTATCCCACCTGTCGCCGGCCTTCTAGTTCCATGCGGATAAAAACCCGGCAGCGTTATGTGAACTTATCTACTAGCTGCTTGCGTCAGCGGCAAAAACGAATAGGCATAGTACAATTGTCGCAGTAGCGATGATTGGAACGAGATATTCTAGGATCATGGGTGGCAATCCGATAGTTGAGCAATAACGCACAGCATACGGGCACACACGCCAGATTTAATATGTTGCTGATTCTCGGATGAATTTGCAAGACAATTCGCTACCTAGCAGCTGTGGCCTGCTGCGGGATAATTCTGAAACATCCTCGGCAAGATTCCGCCTCCAGAACTCCACGAAGGAACGGCTTAATCTCCCTGCCAATTGCGCGGGCGTCCTTCCCTGCGCCTACCATGGATTGCAAGATGGCATCCTCGTCCGCGATTCAACGCCGGTCTTTAAAAAACGCACGAGAGGTAGGTGCGCTATTCTTCTTCGCCAGTGATAGATAGTCGATAGTAGAAATGTGCTTCCCCACCCTTGTGCGAAGGGCGTACGATGCGCTTTATACGCCCCTCAACTACTAGACAGTTGAGTTTGTATCTAACGGTTGTTGGAGCCCATAGATCGAGGCGCTTCCAAATTTGGATGCTTGTTTCCGCGTTCTTCTCGCCGACAGGAATTAAGCCAAATAGACTGTCGATATCGGTCACGACAAAACCCCGGAAGCCTACAAGCGACTGACACCATTCTGCAATGCCTCCGATACGGTGACTAGGTCTGAGGCTTGTTGTGGTCAAGGTTCGTGCACGGCGGCGGTTAAACAAGATCACGCCGCCTCGAGGTTTCAAGCGTCGCGTATTTCTATAGGTATGACGAGGATTGCTGCGGATGCATTCCACGGGCGAAGCGGCCAGGGAACAAGCCGCGTCGACGGGCATTAGCTTGCATGGCAACCGAAAATATCCAGAACATTGCGAAGCGGAAGTCGATTGCATGGCATGGGAAGCATAAGGAGTCGGAGCGGCTGCTGGCGACGCTCGCGGTGTCTTACCACGGCTGGCGCTCCAAGGCAGTGGCGCTCCTACGGCATCTCGAAAATCAGAAACCCGTCTGGCCGCACAAGTATCCCGATTCGGAATTGGCCCGGCGGGCGCTGGTGCCACAGCTGACCGAAATGATAACCGTCGGGACGGACTGACCCGGACGATGCGCCGTCGAGCCCGCCGGTTCGCGCCGGCGGGTTTTTTCTTCGGGGCGGCGATCTACCTCGACGAGCGCCGGCGTGCTACGTTGCACAAGATGGCGAAAACCAAGATTTCAAGCACTGATCTCGTATGGATTTTTCACGAGGAGTTGCAGGCGTTCGACGACTTCCCACTTCACGGGATTTCGATTGCGATCGTGCCGACGGCTGATGGAGGTTGGGAAGCGCTGACGCCGAGCAATGTCCAAGCGCGCCGACCGCTATGGGCAAGCCGCGTCGAGGCAATCCAAAAGCGACTCCAAAAGACGTACACATTGGTCAGCTGACCGAACTCGCCCGCCGTTCATGCCGGCGGGTTTCTCTTGCGTGGTTCTAGTGACTGACCAATCAGCCGGTAACCGCAACTTAAGTTCGACGTCCCAATTCTGTAGATCTCCGGGGTGGGGACCGCGCCGCCGGAGCATGCGGCGATGCACGAATATCTCGGAGGAGCCGCCGCTGAGCCGGCCCAGCGGCGGCTTTTTTAATGCTTTGCGTTTCGGCTTGCGGTGGACTTCGCAGCCGACCTAAATTGCAGTCCTTGCGACAACAGGGAGTGCGGACGTGGCGACAGGTACTGTGAAGTGGTTCAACGCGACGAAGGGTTATGGCTTCATCCAGCCGGACGGCGGCGGCAAAGACGGCTTCGTGCATATCTCAGCGGTTGAGAAGGCTGGATTTACCGGGCTCGCTGAGGGCGCCAAGATCTCGTACGAGGTCGTCAGCGACCGCGGCAAAGAGTCAGCAGGGAATCTGCGGCTCTGAAAGTAGCGAGCCGGTTCCACTCCGACGGGCTGTCGTCCAAATGAAAACCCCGTCCGGGGGGCTATCCGGACGGGAGGATTGGCCTGAAAATCATCAAACCAAAATGGCGCTCGGCGGAAAGCGCCGAAAAGATCGTAACATCGCGTTTCAGATACGCAAATCGATGCCCGCCCGGTCGATCTGTTGGAGGTCTGCCTCGATCACTTCCGCAGAAACGAAATCGGCGTAGCTGAGGTTCAGCACATCCATCAGTTCTTGTACGTCCGCCGCGGCCAAGGGGTTTGCCCGAAGCGCTTCTGCGAAATCGTGTGCGGTGTCTCTGACGAATTCTGCTTGCATGCGTCATTAGTTAGCCCGCCCGTCGAGATCTTCTGTGCGGCAGATCACATACAAGGCAGCATAAGTCCAAGTCGCTCTGCGAGTCTCCGTATCGCGCCGGCGATCAATTTTGTCGGAACGAATCCCGACCGCTCTAGTTCATATGTACCGGAGGTCCACATGGATAGAGAAACCAAGCGCGAGTTTCTAATTGTGCTTCTAACCGCCACGAGCGCCATACCGCTCGCCACAGCGGTCGTTTTGGCCTTGAGTTACTGAGGCAGTCAAATCGGTCTCGCTGAGGGCCGGGCGGTTGCATTGTTCGTTAACCCGCCAGCATTAGCGTCGATCATCGCGGCTTCAGAATTCACACCGCGATAAGTAATGGAGCCCGCCGTTTCATCCCGGCGGGCTTTTCTTTGGGGGGCCCGCCCAAGTAAGCGTTTGATTAAAGTTTTAGCTGCGCTTCTGAAGGGCCGCACACCGCCGAGCGGCCGAGTAGCCGGGCGCCGCCTCCCTAACCCCAAACGGTGAGTGCTCGGCTATTCGTAGATCCCGCGTTCAAGGTCGCGCCGGCACATCGTTACCAAACCTTGCGAACCCAATATCTGGAGATTCTGAAACGTTGTGTCCAGCCAGCGTTCTGTTCGCATTCCTGATCACCTTCGGGAAAAGTCAGGCCGCAAGACGTGCAAACAAAGAGTGCGCGGCACGGCTTCAAGAATGGAAAACTCACGGCCGCGATCTCAAGCGGCTGATGGCAATGAGTACATTGATCTGGGCACACCTTCGCCGCGGGCATCTTGGAGACCCTGCTCGCCATAGCGCGAAGAACTAGCGTTTGGCCGGGAAGAGATCTGTTGGGTAGGTCACAAATAGCCGCGGGGCTGGTTGCCGCTCCGGATTATGCGTGGGATGCCTCGCGTGCGGGCCGATGCCGTCCCCGGCGCTGGTGGCGCATGACCCAGCGAAATAGCTTGGCACGCATTGCCGGCCGTGAGCGCCGATTAAGCAGGGCTACAGCCAAAGCGCCGTTTGCCCCAAGCCAACATATTCCAATGGTCGCTAACACTGACATCTGAACACCTTCGGGGATCAACGCTTAAGGGTCCGTTAAGTTCAAAGCGCCGTTTCTCAGTGAATTGGGTCAAACGCCAGATGAAAATAGCTCCGTAAGTATTTGAATTAATATAACAAAAACTCGCCCGGCGGGAGGTGTCGTGCGAGCCGGCCAGAGGCCCTAGTTGGAAGCCCGCGGCCGCGCGCGAGCTTGGTGTTCAATCTGCGGCTGGAAAATGCCGGATAGCAAACTCAATCAGACCGTCGGGAAGCTGACGCCAGTTTTCAATGATCGGGGTCGAGCCGACATGCGGAAACTGGTTGATAATTTCGCGTGCCTTACAGCGAGCTGCGTCGACCGGCAGCGTAAATATCTCGAGCTGTGCGCGAGGCATCCGGTCTGCCAAATCGCGAGGGCGAACGAGCATGTTAGAACTCCAAGTTAGGTCAGTGCCGACGTTCGCAAACATCCGATCGTCGAACTAAAGCACGGGCAACCGAGGAGTCTATTTTGTCCCCGCTGTCCACCGGCTGGAGGTCAATGATCGGTATCGGCAAGCCGCTACAGATTGCGGGCCGACACGGCACGGCGCCACTACTGGCCGTTGGAGCCTTGGTCGATGCTGATAAGCCAACGAAGTTGGGCTGATCCGATGCTATGAGACTGACGGCCAGATCGATCGGCGGCTGAGAAGGTTCTTACGACTTCCTCATGTCGATAGTTGCGGCAGGCATCGACCCAGTCGCCGAAGGCGTTGATCGTCTTATTGGCCGCGCGGCGTAGATGCACTCTACGGCGTTAAATTCGTCTCGAATGCCCTCCTTCCCATCGAAGCTGAAGCCGGAAAGGGCGCCCATGGCCTTCTCGTATGCGGCACGGGAATTGGCGTAGCGGGGCAGACCGAGAGCCGCGATCGATGCTCGAGTGGAGGCCGCAAATTCTGCATCCACCTTGAAGTGAACGCCCCCTTTATTATCGATCTCGTAGCGTAGGTTTTCCTCCTCAAAAATACGCCGACAGCCTTCTCGCCAGCGCATGTTCGCGTCGGGTTCATACATCGGCCCTTTCTTTTTCAAGGTTAGAGAGTGCCAGTCGTCGCCCCGTGTCTTTCAACCAGGCAGTATCGGACACAGCCATCGGGTGGGTCTGGCTTGTTGAAAGGTCCGCAGGACGGGCGGCCAACTCTCTGCACTCGCGGGCGTATCCCATCAGGGCTCCGGTCGCGTAGGCGTCCATCACGGACTTTGCGAGGCGTTCGGCTCCTTGCTCACGGAGATTCATCGCTGCACCTCTTTTGAGGCAGAAGTTGAATCGAATGCTCTCGTTCCGAGTATCTCCGGTCAGGCTTAAGGCTGTTGTGAATCAGCTCACATTCAGCCAGAGCCAGCCGCCCATTGATACGAAGATTGCAGCCAGGAGGCCCGCTTTGGAGAGCCATCGAAACTTCACAGTGCTTCCGTCCATGTCTCATGGTCGAGTAGCCGCGTCGCTCAATCGACCTTGTCGGTCTGGATGTCGTCAATCTCATCGGCGTGAAAAATTCGATCGCGGAAGCGGACAAAGTGGCGATCTCGCTCAAACGGATCAACTTTGTTAAAGCGATCTACAACTTCGTTGACAGATCCTTCGAAAACGAACTCAGCCTTCGGCCTCCGATACAAAATGGCTTTGGTCATTGAATACTCTACTAACGAAGCACTGAAGCTTGATTAGTCCGATCGCCAACTACTGCCAAGAGAGAAAACCGCACAATCTGCGCGGTTCTACTTCGAATGGCTTGGAGTGCATCGTTCTACGGCGATCGCCCCAGTCGAGCCACCAGATTCTATGAACGTCACGACCGGCGGAATCGAACTCATGTTGGCTAGAAGCTTCGAGTATATTGAAAGCGGCAAGCGACTAATCTCTACCATTGGGCGGAAGATGCTGTGGCTCGTCAATTAGGCCGCGGCCGATCGATTGGACAGGCTGCCGTCCGTCGCGGCTGCCGGCGGCGCCCGAAAGCATGTCCGCGTTCGTCGGCACATGCTGGGTAAGAAAGATGCAAAAGACCGTGCGACAAGAAGGTCTGTCGCGAACTCAGAACCCGCGGGTAGGGAAGCGACGCTTCGTTAGGGCGGCGCTCTAAGCTTACCGGCAGCGACGGCGCTGTCCTTCATAATTGTAATATGTCCCGGACGCAGCGTCATAACTCCGAAAATTCGTGCAGCCCGGGGGAGGTTTTGCGCGGTCTTGCGGTTCTCGCTCGACGCGCTTTGATAACGGAGCCGGATCAGCAGGCTTAACTGAGGGTTTGACAGGCTCCGGCATCGGAGCTTCCGATCGCGGCGTGGTCGGCTGGCCATCAGGAGGTTTTGCACTCGAGATCTTCTGCTGCTCAATGAATTCCCTGCATTGAAGTGGGAAAACCACCTCCCCAGAAGCGGTGATACCAATCGGCATACAACCGCCAGCTGGCGGATCTTTGGCCACAGGCTCGGCCGCAGCGGAATCTGGAGTGGGAGTGACGGTGCCTGTATTTTGAGCTACGGCCATCCCGCTCAGCGCAGCGCACATGGCAAGGCATGTCCAGCCCAACAAACGCATCGAGTTGAATCCACTGAGTTAAATACAAAAGCTGCGGTCTAACTTCAAAAGTGCAACACAACAAATGGACTTAACTGTGGTGGCGCTTCAACGGTCCGGAAGCAATCACGTTGCCACCAGCCCTGCGCAATTATGCTTTCGTGTGTTCGAACCGAGCACCGTTCAAGAGTTCTACTGGGGCGTCGTCAGCGAATTGTTTGGCCCAGACGATCGCGTCCATCATAGTTGTCGCAAACGAAGCGACGGCTTTGGACGTGGGGCAATTGTTCGGGAGACTCACCCTAGATTGTCGCAACACCTTGACAACGAAACTCGCTCGAAGCTCAGCGATAGACACAGCTAATGTGCTCAAGGGAGAGATGGGCCGTCTAAATCGATCAAACGAACCATCGACATTCCACCATCGTATGTTCGCGACGCTGAGTACACCGCCCTTTCATCTGGACAGGCGAGGCGGACATGCGGAGTTGCAAAGTCGTCGAGGAGTGGCTTACCTCTAGAGCGCTACGAGCCAAGCTTCGCTCGCACGCGTTCGTCCGCGCAGATTGCTTCGGCTTCTGAGTGCTTCTTGCAACCAAAGGCGATGATCGGCTTGTGATCAACCATCATAGTGAAGATCGAGAGCGACATGCTGTTGGTTGTTTTCCTTTCGTCGCCCATATCGGTCACTTCTTCGCGCTTGCCGAGATGATAGATAGTCCACCCCTCCGGCGCAGCGTGCATTTGTGTGGAGGTTAGCAGGGCCCATGCCAAATTGACAATGTTCAGTTCAGTACGGCGGTCGAGGCAAAAACATAAGAACCAGTTGGGCCAGCAAAACGCCGGTGATGCCGCCAGCCGCTTTTTGGATGACATCGTGGATCGAAGGATCGCGGGTCGGTATAAAGGTCTGTAGGACTTCGAGCAGGATAGCGAGCCCTACAACGAGCGCCCCCGCGGCAACACCGCGGCCAGGTAAGAGAGTTGCGAGCAGAAGTCCCAGCAGGGCGTAAGCGCTGAAACGTTCGACCTCTACAATCCAGATCGCTTCGTCGTGCCCCACGAACGCTGGGCGTCCTGCCATCTTTGTCAGCGTGGCATAAACGATAAACGCGAGGCAAATCACCATCGCTGCTACATGGATTTTTTGGTGCATGAAGGGAACGATAAACCAGGCCCTAGTGCCCTGCTGATAAATTGGTCAATAGGGTTAAAGCCGAAATCTAGTTCAGCTCAACCGCTCCAGCGGTGGTGACGCGATCGCGCTGTCACCGGCCTGCGCCATGATGCGTTCGTATATGATTGCGGTGTGAAGCGAGCGACGAAGCGTCGGGGTGCTGTGTGGGTGTTACTGGCCCATCATATCGAGCAGCGCTGCGCAGCCACCCAACAAAGTTGCTGGAAAAACTCAGCTCCGTCCCGTAGCTTAATGTTACTTTGTGCACAGAACGGATCGTTAAATTATCCATGATCCTTTGTGTGGCTGCTTCGCCGCGACGGTCGGACGGTCGGATGCAGCAACAAATCCAGTGCGCGCGCTCGGTCGCCCAGTCGAATTTCCCGGAGACCGAATGTCCTGCGCCATCAAAAAATGAGGAAGCGCGAGACTTCACCATTGTGGTCGGCTGTGACCTCTAGCTTTCGCAATATGCTTTTTGTGATCAGCACGTTCAGCGGCGTGCTGTGCGTGTTCTTGTGGCGAAACGATATCTATAGATCACAGCAGGTGCGTTCGACGGATTGCGAAGGACCGCCAGCAAACCTACTAGCTGCGTCGGCTCCGCCGAAGAATCAAGATGAGCAGAGTGGCGGTGAACGCCACAGCCAAGGCTCCAATGAAAATCTGTTGGCGCGTGAAACCTGCGTGCACATGGAGAACGTGACGTAAGACGGCGGCAATCAAAATGGCCGTCAGTAGAATGCCTACGAGATATCTAGCTCGGGTTTTGGTAGGATCCATTTAAATCTTGTATTCTCGCCCGTGATCGGGGGGAGCCGTTGCCGCGAGTTCGGCCAACGAGCGCCGTTCGGTGTTCTGCGCTGAAGGATTTCGAGGTCCGACGGCATCGCGGTTATCGTCTTCCGGATCTTTGTAGTCGACGACGCGCTTATAAATCCAGCGCCGACCGTTGTATCGACGCCAAACCAGACCGTAAACCAATTTGCCGGATATGGAACGCCGTGGGAAAAAGATCGCTGTAAGATGCCAGCTCTCTTTATGCGATCGCGAATTTGAACCACGCAGCAACATCAGAACCATCCCAATTGTGAACGAAGCCGCCGAGCGGAATATGATCGTCCGACGGCTGCGCCACGCTGAACCTGGACGAGGCAATGTCCGATGCGATGACGCTTAATGCTTTCGCGTATCGTCGCAACGGAACTCGCGCATTAAGCTTGATGCGGCTGTGAAAGGTTAAATTGGGAACTGGCGGGGCGGGGCCGCCGCTCTCTGCAAAGCGACGACCCCTAATCGCACGATACGCAAGCCAGCGAGTTGGGCGCCGGCCAATCCGCACGACTGGGACGGAACGATAGATTTAATAGAAGCGCCAGCAACGGAATTCGCGGCTTAACCTTATCGCGAGCGCCGCCTCGCGCGGTGCGCTTCGCGTCGAACACTCTGCACAAAAGATACACAACGAGCGGCACGCGGGTCCGTTTCCAGCAAAACTACGGAGAGAAATCAATCGGCTGTTCCGGTATCGTCACCTCGGAGATGCCGCAATGGCCTATATCGTTCAAGCCGACTTGCCTGGCTGCGTTGACGCTGTGAGTATTACGTTGAGTAGTCGAAAGGATGCGCTCGAAGCGGCGCGGCGATGGGTAGCCGCAGGGAATATAGGAAGCAGAATTATCGGCGACGGTCGGATATACACTCTCGAGGAATTCGAGCACACGATCGGGCGGGCGTAGCGAAAACAAAATATTTTTCTCCGGCCTGATATCTCCGGTGGCAGATTAAGGTCCTAGTCCAACGACACCCCAATCCGTCTTTGCTTGCGCCCGACCACGACGCATCGACGACGAACGTCATCTGCAGCGAGCCCAAGCGTGAATTCATCAGGGATGCCGATGGGCGATGCGATTTCGAGAGCGGGGCCGCTCGCCGATTGGTTGCGAACGACACAGTCTATTGCGGCGCCGCCGAACGTTATCGATCCAGCTTTCGGGATGCGGTGTCTCTGCGCACGATCAACGACCATTGAAATACCAGTTACCGAAACGACACTCCGATGCGCGTTTTCTTCCGCCATACGACAGTACAGGAATAGATTTTCTTCTTGGTCAGAAACGCGATCAGCGTGAACCGATCCGGGATGTCGGAATGCGCCCCGACATCAAGCGCAGCTCCAGTCTCTGACAGGCTGCGAACGGTGCAGCATACAGACATGTCCCCAGACCTGATCATAGCCACTTCAAGGGCGGGGCGCCGATTGGCCGTTCTGAGGTCGATCAAGTCGGTTGCGGTCATTCGACCACGCTGCACGCGACCTATGAAGGCTCCGTCAACGCTGGGCATTATTGTGGATCGTGGCTAACGACGCGCGTCTGTGAACCGCTCGCGCTTACGGTTTCTTAACAGTTACGATCCATCATTCTAACATACGTCCATAACTCACAATATGCGCTGACTGCATCTCTGAAGGGTCCGCCGATCAGCTCGGCGGACCTTTCGCCGTTTTAGTTATCCACCCAGCACATCGCCCCAACCGTCGAACACAAAGCCGCGCCACTCGACCGTTCCGTCCGCCTCCACAATAGCATTTTCACGATAATCAGCAGCATCCTCACCGGTCCACGTTTCGATTTTGTCGGTGAAGCGATCATGAAGTATGGCAGGTTGAGAAGGGTCGAACGTGGTCATCGGCTTCATCGCGGGCGGGACACTCGACATCTCCCTTTTACGTTTTCGCAGTACGCGGAGGCGGCCGGTCACTACTCTCGCCTGTTGTCACTGAACATTTAAGGGGCCTGATCGGCTTCGGCTTGCAGTGAGGTCAGGTCAATGACCTTGCCGAGCAGGTCTTTCGCTGTGACTTCGGTATGGTCCGATTCCGGTATTTCCGCCCGCTTAGCTAAGGCGTCTTGAGCGGCCTTTGGGGAGGTTGCCTCCATGCCCGGTTATCTCGTTCGCCTTATCGACACACGCGACATGGTCGGCTTCTTCCATGCTGAAACGATGAATGATCTTTTGGCCGAGGTCGACGAATGCACATCCGCGGAGGCTTGCGAGTACGCCCGGTTTCCCGCCGGCGGTATTGTTTGGGACAGCAAGGCTATCCCGCAGGGTATTGTGGTTCAGGAAGCGGGGGATCGTGATCGGCGCAGCCGCCTAGTCGCGCGTGAAGCCCGCACATAGCCAGCCGATCGTCCAAAAGCTTGCATACAGCATGGTCGCGACGACGACGCCGCACGTGGCGGCGGCGATCAGGACGGGCTGGACGAACTAGTCCCGTTCCGCGACTGGTCAATGGTGGGGATGGTGTGATGGCAACGAGCGAGAGAACAACGTTCCCGGAGGGCCACGCCGCTGCCGAGGAAATCTCTGATCTGGTTAGCCTACTGGGTGTTTCTCCTGGCCGGCCTGGACGCAGAAACCGCAATCGACGGCATGCATCGGCTAACGCTAATAATCCGTGAGCGTGCCGAAGGCGCTGGCATGAGCTGGCATTTGACAGGCAGATATGCAGGCGTGAGGGTTCAGCTAGCCGTCACGCCTGCTAGTCTCAGAGCAGCTCCAGTCTTTGCCAGTTTCTGGGGCCTTAAACAACGAATACCCCTCTACCCATTCGCCCCGTCGCCCCAGGCGTCGGGGCTTTTTCTTTGTTGCGCGCTGGGTGCGACCAGATGTCAGTAGACGATCGCTACCTGCTTGATAGGCTACCCGCGACCTGCACACGTGGTTGACGCAATGAAACCTTCAGCCCCGTCCTAACCGGCGGGGCTTTTTCTTACACAACGCTGCGCAAATTTGGGCTGGAACGTCTCAAGCCATCCGCGATTGTTTCAGCGGCGACGGAATCTTGCGAGTGGACAGTCCCAACTAAGGCCATGCGGTGTAACGCCCGCGTGGTCTTAGTCATGTGGTGAGGCGGCCCGACGACGGGCTAAGGGGCGAACCGCCGGGCCTGACCGCGGGGCAATACGCGCCCAACAACGCTGCTGCTGTACCAACACGCGCTCTCGATCTTTGTGCCTAAGCCTCGAGCGGCTCGATGTAATCGCGGTGCAAAGTGGTCGGCGTCCTGTTGCCGTCAAAACGAACGAAGATGGTGCGGCTGTCACGCCTAACACCCGTAATGGTACCGATCTTTTTGGCGAGCACCGGACTACGTTTGGAGCCCAACGCGCTCATTTTAACGCGATCGCCCACCTGGAGAGCAACTCGTTTAAAGTTCGGCATGGTGTGCACCCTCCAATTCTACCCTGCGGGTTTACGCCGGCCAATCGCCTGCAGAGAGGGCGGCGCATGGCCCATTGAAGCGTGGCGGGGAGGGCATCGGCAAGCCATAGGGATTGCGGTACCGAAGCTATCTACTCCAATGAAAAAGGCCGCCAACTGAGGAGGCCGCATCGATCCAATGATCAGCAAGGGTTGGGCGGAAGCAGCCGAGGTCCAGGGCAGCCGGGGTTGCGCGGCAGGTTGATGCCATGGTGGCACCCCGTTCGGAATCCGGGCTATGCTGCCTCAGGGGAAAACCATGGGCGCACTAATAGACATCATGGTGATCATTGTGGAGTTCGCGATCACCCTGCCTGAACGCAGCTCGCTTCGCTGGTGGAAGGTTTTTGTCGGTCTCATGGTCATTGTATTGACCATCGTGTGCATAGCTGTGTTTTCGAAATGAAGGACAACCAAGGAAAGCAGGACGAAAAGTCTCCGCGGGATTGTCCTAGCCGGCACTAGGGTAGGGTGAGCGGCACAGCGCACAAAGCCCCGCCAAGGGAGCGTTTTCAATGTTTACTATTCCGAAACTCGCGATAGTCGCCTCGACAGCGTTTCTAGGTTCGACGATCCCGTACGAGCAGGCCGATCTCAAAATGACGTCACCTGACGGCATTCAGCGGCTCGACCAACTTTGGCTAGTGACATACGTCGACGAGGCGCGACGGGAAGTCGTCGCGTAAGCCAAGCTGATAACTGGTGAGTATGCACCGTTGATCGCGGCCGATGCTGCGCGGTTGGAGAGCATGATGCCGGCGGCGCGAGGACTGGCAAAAACCAGTAATATTAATATGCGGCTCGTTAAATTTACAGGCCGGCTAGATGTCGAAGACTAAAGCGGACGAGTGTTACAGCCTTAATAAGGCGATGTATGACAAGGACCCGGACAGACGATGACAGGACCCACGCCAAGCGCCCGCGCGGTCGATGAAACGCTAATTGAACCAAGAGAAACGGCCCCAGCGTAGCCCCCTACGGCCCCCAGACGCTGAGGCCGTTTCTTTTGGAGATTATCGCTCTGGCCCGGTGAGGTGATCACAATGCTAGTGGCACCGGCCGCGGCGCGCAATTACGATCGCAATCCGTAAGTAAAATGATCAACCGAAACCATCAATAGTCCTTTCAGGCTCGATTGGCTCGATGGGCAATCCGTCTGTCCGAACCAATTGTACCATCAACATGCTGCCCTCGTTCGGGCGCGATCGCGCTTGTTCATAGTACATTGTCCTTTCATCTGGCGGCGCCAGCCGGACGTGCAAAATTGAGTAATCGTCGATGAGGGGCTTACCTCCAGACATCATAGTACGCAGCTTTGCGCGTATT
>Ga0193742_1000656_pt1 | contig 22512 bp, 22 predicted proteins | sample L2c1metaG_FD_165511 | JGI IMG/M metagenome (GOLD analysis project Ga0193742, IMG submission 165511) | Soil microbial communities from a riparian zone of the East river system, Colorado, United States - L2c1 | ecosystem: Environmental > Terrestrial > Soil > Riparian zone | place: USA: East River... | reverse complement strand
CCCGGTTCCAAGGGGGGTTTGGCGAGTCGTTTGTGGTCGTTTTGTTGTTCTCGAGTCGTCTGTGGTCGGTCTCCGACGACGAACGACTCGACTGTGGATCGGCGGCTACAGACGACTCGGGAAGGGGTCGCCCGGCGCAGGACCATCACCCGCAAGCCCGCTGTGACCACTGACACGCCGTGGTGAGGGTGGCCGGGCCCGAACTGGCTCTACGCTTACTGGCGCAAGCTCACCGGGTGGGGGCGCCCATCCGGGGGCCAAGGTTTGACAGCTCAACAAGAACTGCGGATCGAGTACGAGTACTCCCCCCTCAACTCGTCGCTCTCTGCAGATGACGGTGCCGTCTACGGTCCCCCCTGTAGGCGGCGCTGTCGCGTCTGCCCCCGGGTTCGCAGCCTCAGACCTCGGAGCCTCCGCCGGTCACGTCCGAAGGCTGTCGGCTGCCATCCTGGCGTCTCGCCAGTCGGAGACCGCGAGGTGCGCAGCCGAGACGAGTCGGCTCAGCTTCCCCTGGCTCAGCAGGAGGATGTCATCGATGACGTCGTCGGGCGGCGTGATCTCCCCGTAGCAGTCGTGCCATGCGAGCTCGACGAGCTCCAGGAGATCGAGCGCCGGATCTGCCACGGTCTCGCCGAGTGCGCCGACGACACGAGCCCGCCGACCTGCTCGTCGCTCCGCCCGACTGACTGCCACGAGCCCAGTCTGGCGCAAGCGTCCTCGACCCGACGTTCGCGGGGCAGGTGTGCGATGGACCCGGTCGCGACAGATCGCCTGCTGGACGGTCGGCTTGACGAGAGGCTGTCGTCGTGACGGATCTGTCGCTCTTCTACCCAGAGCTTCGGCCTGCTTCGGAGCGAGCGTCGGTTCGTCGGTAAGTTGCTCGGCCAGGAGCTGCCGGAGCCTTGGCGCTCCGCACCGCTGGACGAGCACCTCGGCCACCTCGACCTGCTGCGAGACGGCCTCGGCGTGCCGCCTGCGGGCAGTTCCCCGACGGGTGCGGTCGCGCGGCACGATGGGTCGGTGGACGATGGTGACGACCCGGTCGAGGCGATCAGTGCGGTCACGCTGGCGACGACGGACATGGCCGCGTCGGTCGCCTTCTACGAACGGCTCGGGTTCCGCCTGCTCTACGGCGGCAGGGACAGCCCCTTCAGCAGCTTCCAGGTGGGCGGCGGCTACCTGAACCTGCAGGCGGACGACACGTGGACGCCGCCGGAGGTGGTGTGGGGGCGAGTGATCTTCTACGTCGACGACGTCGATGCGATGTACGAGCGGGCCCTCACCGCCGGCCTGACGCCTGCGGCCCCTCCGGCGGACGCGCCTTGGGGGGAGCGGTTCTTCCACATCCGTGATCCTGACGGGCACGAGCTGAGCTTCGCCCGGCCTCTGCCGTAGGGCCTACCGGCGGGTCTGCTCGGGTGTCGTGCGGCCGCTCGGGGTCGTCGTTGGGCTGGCTGTCGTCGAGAGCATTCAGTAGCTCTTGCTGGAAGCCTCCGGAGATGCGGCGCAGTTCGCCCAAGACCCGCCCGGCGGTGCGCACCGCCTCGGGCAGCTTGGCCGGGCCGAGGATGGTGAGCGCCAACGCGAGGATCGCGAGCAGCTCGGGGAACCCGACGTTGAACATCGTGGCCGTGGGGAGCTACGCCGTCAGGCGCCCGGCAGCGCCGTACGGGGTCGGGGTCGTCGTCGTTCTCACGTGAGTCGTTCGTCGCAGACCGGCCGGCGGATGGGTCGTCCCACCGATGGCAGGTCGGAAAACGTCGCCCGGGGACACCAGCTGGGGCCGGGTGTAGCGTGCGAGTGACACGGCGAGATCCCCTGTACGTGTCGGGGTTGGCCTTGCCAGCCTCGGGGAGCGGTGCTCTGGACCCTGGCAGCGCGTCATGTCGACGTCGGCTCAGCAGGAGGAGCAGCCCATGGCTCTTGCCAGGTCCCCTACGCCACCCGAGCCCGTGGTGTGGCGCGAGGGCCGGTTCATGGTCGTCGCGCTACGGGGGGAGCAGGACATGGGCACGGCGGCCCGGGTGGCCGAGGCGATCGCGGGTGCCGCCGCGCTGGGTGTCGGCGACGTGGTGGTGGACCTCGGCGGCGTGCAGTTCATGGACGCCTCCATCGTCGGTGTGCTCGTCGGCGGCGGGAACGTCCTGAGGTCGCAGGACCGGCGGCTGACGGTGCGGACCCCGTCGCCACGGGCGCAGGTGCTGCTGGACCTGTGCGGGCTCGGACAGATCATCGACCTGCGCGCGGAGGCCGGACGTGACGACGCCGGATCCTGCGCCACGGTCCCGGGCACCTGGTCGTCCGCCGGCGGGCCGCGCTGAGCGTGCCGGCCGACCGGCTCGTGCGCGTCCTCGCCCGCCTGTCGAGCAGCGGTGCCGACGGGGATGCCGCCCGCCTGTGCGAGGTGTCCGCGGACGTCGCCGAGGTGAGCGGCGCCGGGATCACGCTCCTGTCCGGCGACGAGGACCAGGGCTCGGTGTGCACCAGCGACCGGGTGAGCGGCGTGGTCGACGAGCTGCAGCTCACGCTGGGCGAAGGACCGTCGATCGACGCCTACCGCGAGGATCGGCCCGTCCTCGAACCGGACCTGGCCGACCCGGTCGAGGCCCGCTGGTTCGCCTTCGCGCCGCCGGCCGTCGCCGCCGGGGTGAGGGCCGTCTTCGGCTTCCCGCTCCACGTCGGGGCGGTCCGACTCGGCGCCCTCAACCTCTACCGCGATCGCCTCGGCCCCCTCAGCGACGACCAGCACGCCGACGCGCTCGTGCTGGCCGGCGTGGCCGCCCGGGCCGTGCTGCTGATGCAGGCCCAGGCGCCTCCCGGAGCGCTCGCCCGGGAGCTGCAGGCGAGGGGGGACCACCAGCTGGTCGTCCACCAGGCGTCGGGGATGGTGGCCGCCCAGCTCGAAGTCGACGTCGGCGAAGCCCTCGTCCGGCTGCGCGCCCACGCCTTCGGCAACGACCGCCGGCTCGCCGACGTCGCCCGTGACGTGGTCGGTCGCCGGCTCCGCTTCACCCCCGAAGCCGATCCCGACCCCAACCCCGACCCCGACCCCTTGCCCGGCGACGAGAGCCCGGTCCCGTGACCCCTCACCCTCGACCGCGGCCCTCGACGGCCGGCCTCCACCCCCAGGACCTACGATGGCCGGCGCGCTCCGGCATGGGCCGGCCCACCGCCGAGGGCGCGACGAAGGAGCGGCGATGCCCAACGAAGCCCTGCTGACCCGGACGCTGGTGCAGCTCGCCGACACCCTCGTCGACGACTTCGACGTGGTCGAGCTCCTCACGTTGCTGACCGACCGCTGCGTGGAGGTGGTCGGCGCCTCCGCTGCGGGCCTGATGCTGGCCGCCCCCGAAGGGGACCTGCGGGTGATGGCCTCCTCCAGCGAGGCGATGCGCCTCCTGGAGCTGTTCGAGATCCAGGCGCAGGAGGGCCCGTGCCTGGACTGCTACCGCACCGGCCGACCGGTCGCGACCCCCGACCTCGCCCGAGTCGGCGGCCCGTGGCCCCGCTTCGCCCCCGTCGCGCTCGACGCCGGCTTCCGGGCCGCGCACGCCTTCCCCATGCGCCTGCGCGGCGAGGTCATCGGGGCGCTCAACACGTTCCAGGCCGCCACCGGGACGCTGGAGGACGCCGACGCCCTCGCCGCCCAGGCCCTCGCCGACGTCGCCACCATCGCCATCCTGCAACACCGCGCGGTGCTCCACGCCCAGGTCGTCAACGACCAGCTCAACAACGCGCTCAACAGCCGCGTGGTCATCGAGCAGGCCAAGGGCATGCTCGCCGAGCGCGCCGGCATCGACATGGAGCAGGCCTTCTCGCGGCTGCGGAACCACGCCCGGAACCACAACCTCCGCCTGGTGGACGTCGCCCGCGACGTCATCGACGGCACCCTCGCCGCCACCACCCTCGACCGCCTGCCCCCGGCGCCGGCCTGACCGGGCACCGGGCCCGCCGGTAGAGTCGCCGCGACCAATCGATCGCGTTGCTCCGGCCCCCGGTGACGCCCCGACGGGGGTGACCGGTGACCGTGACGAAACAGATCAGCTGGTGGACGTCGGCGCCGTTCCTCGTGTGCCATCTCGTCCCGCTGCTCGCCGTCGTGACCGGGGTGCACACCCGTGACCTCGTCCTCGCCGGGGTGCTCTACGTCGGCCGGGTCTTCTTCATCACCGCCGGCTACCACCGCTACTTCTCGCACCGGGCCTACAGGGTCGGGCGGGTCACCCAGTTCGTCCTGGCCTTCGGCGGGCTGACGGCGGTGCAGAAGGGCCCGTTGTGGTGGGCCGGCTGGCATCGCCAGCACCACCGCCACGCCGACACCGACCGCGACCCCCACTCACCCCGGCAGGGCTTCTGGTGGAGCCACGTCGGCTGGATCGTCTCCGGGCGGTACAGCGCCACCAACCTCGACGCCGTCGGCGACCTCGCCCGCTTCCCCGAGCTGCGGTTCCTCGACCGCCACGACTGGATCGGCCCGTGGTCCCTCGCCGTGTCCTGCTACCTGATCGGTGGGTGGAGCGGCCTCGTGGTCGGGTTCTTCGGCTCGACGGTGCTGGTCTGGCACGCCACCTTCTCGGTGAACTCGTTCACCCACCTCTTCGGCCGGCGCCGCTACGAGACCCGCGACACCAGCCGCAACCTGGCCCCGGTCGCCCTGTTGACCCTCGGCGAGGGCTGGCACAACAACCACCATCACCACCCGACCTCCGCCCGCCAGGGCGTGCCGTGGTGGGAGATCGACGTGACGTGGACCGTGCTGCGCCTCCTGGCCGGCCTCGGCATCGTGCACGACCTACGACGACCGTCCCCGGCGGCGCTGGAGAGCCGCCGACGCCGCCCGGATGCCAGCAGACCCCTCGAGCGGGTATAGGTGCTCGGCACGGCGCCCATACCATTCGTGACACAGAGTTGCTGCTGCAGACCCTGGCGGCGTGTCCCATCGTCCCGAACGTGAGGAGCTGACGTTGGCCGGTCTCGCCATCATCACCGAAGCCTGCATCGACGTGAAGGATCGTGCCTGCGTCGACGTGTGCCCGGTCCAGTGCATCTACGAGTTCGACCCGGAGAAGAACCTCCTCTTCTCCGAAGACGAAGCCGGCAGCGGGGAGGTCGAGACGACGCACGCGCCCAACCCGGACTCGATCGCGATCTTCGGCGACAGCCTGCTGTACGTGAACCTCGAGGAGTGCACGTCGTGCACCGCGTGCTACCAGCCCGACGTCTGTCCCGTCGGCGCGATCTACTCCGAGGAGCACCTTCCCGACGGCTCGCCGAGGACGGCGAAGTACAACGCCGAGGACCCCAACGTGGGTCACGACCACACGTTCTTCGTCCAGCTCAGCCGCGACGTCTTCGCCGACTAGCCCCGGGAGTCGACGATCAGCAGCAGCGTTCGACGAAGCGTTCGAGTTGGGCGAGGTTGCGGCACTCGACGGCCTCGGTGGTGAAGGTGGCGTACTCGCTCATCAGCGAGTCGCCGGTGTCCCACGACGACGTGGGCTCCGGGTTGAGCCAGTAGACCCGGCGGGCCCGGCGCCGCAGCTCGCCCAGCACCCACGACCGGGAGGCGTGCTGGTTGTTGCGGGCGTCGCCCAGGATCAGCAGCGTCGTCCGGTGGGTGACCTCCGGGCCCCAGCCCTGCCACAGCTCCTGCAGCGCGGCGCCGTAGTCGGAGTGGCCGTCGAACCGGTCACGCAGCACCTCGGCCATCCCGGCGCGGTCGCGCACCAGGTCGGTCACCTCCTCGATCCCGTCGACGAAGGCGAACGACCGGACCCGCCCGAACTGGCTGCTCAGGGCCTGCACCAGCTGGAGGGTGAAGCCGCTGAAGGCGGCCACCGAGCGGCTCACGTCGGCCAGCACCATCAGCTCCGGCAGCGACCGGCGCCGGTGCCGCACCACCGGGTCGAGCGGCACGCCGCCGAGGCCGAGCGAGCGTCGGATCGTCTGGCGGAGGTCGAGCCGACCCCGCCGGGTCCGCCGGGTGGTGGCCAGCCGGGCCGCCAGGCGCCGGGCCAACGGCTGGATGGCGGCCCGGATCTGCTCGAGCTCGTCCGCCGACGCCCGCCGGAAGTCCAGGTCCGTCGGCAGCACCCCGGTGGGCGGCCGCTCGGCCGAGGCCCGGGCCGACAGCACGCCGCGCCGCCGGATCTCGTCCTCGATCTCGTCCCGCAGCACGTCGACCCGATGGACGACGGTCCGCCGGGCCAGGCGTGACTCCAACGGCGTGAGGGCCGCGCCCGAGCCCTCGGCCACCGCCAGCGCCCGCTCCGGCAGGGTGGTCAGCCCCAGGCGCCGGGCCGTCCGGAACAGGTGGTAGTGCACCCCGCCGGGCGGCGTGCCCAGGGCGGCGAAGCGGCGCACCGCCTCCCGGGCGACCAGCCGCAGCTGCCGGTCGTCGCCCAGCGCCACCGTGTGCTCGAGCCGCCGGGCGAAGGCGGCGTCGGCTTCCGGCCCGTCGTCGGCGCCGGCGCCGGCGACCGAGAAGTAGGCGTCGAACACCGTCTCGAACGTCACCCAGTCGCCCCGGGTCTTGGCCAGAGTCGCCCCCAGCGCCTGCTTGACGAGCGCCCGGTCGGCGAACGACACGGCGGTGACCGCCCGCGCCGCGTCGACGTGCTCGGTCACGCCCACCGGCACGCCCGCCGTGCGCAGCTCGTGGACGAACGGCGCGAGGACGTCGACGATCACCGGCCGGCGGCGTCGACGCCCAGGCGGTCGAGGAAGCCCGGGAGGAACCACGCCAACACATCGTGGCGCAGCCGGTAGAAGTAGAAGCGGCCCTCCTTCCGCACGCTGATCAGGCGGGCCCGGGCGAGGATCTTGATGTGGTACGAGATCGTCGACTTGGTGATCGGCAGGCGCTCCTCGATCACCGTGCACGGCAGCTCGTCGTACTCGGCGAACAGCGTCACGATCTCCAGCCGCAGCGGCTCCGATAGCGCCCGGAAGATGCCGGTGTAGAGCGAGCGCAGGTCGTCGAGCCCCTCGTCGATGGGGAAGTCCGGCCGCTCGACCAGCATCACGCCTCTCCCGCCCGCGCCGCCGGCGCCGCCAGCTGCTCCCGCAGGAACCGGCCCCAGTCGTCGTCGTCCTGCGCCAGCCGTCGCGTCGCCAGCGCCCGCATGTCGTCCATCCGCACCTTCTGGTTGTCGGTGTAGGTCACCTCGTCCTCGTCCACGAACAGCACCCGCCGGGGCACCTTGTAGGAGGCCAGCACGGTCCGCAGCTGGTCGACGACGTCGCCCTCCGTCACCGGTGCCGGGCCCTGGACCGCGCACAGCACCACCGCCTCGCCCAGCCGCGGGTGCGGCACGCCGACGATGCTCGCCAGGCTCAGCCGACCCCACTGCCGCAGCGCCGTCTCGACCTCGGCCGGCGACACGTTGGCGCCGGCGGTCTTGATCAGCCCCGACAGCCGCCCGTCCCAGTGGAGGTAGCCGCGGTCGTCGAGGTGGCCGGAGTCGCGGGTGCGGAACCAGCCCTCGTCGTCGAAGCACTCCTCGGGCGGCACCTTGTAGTAGCCGCGCATGAGGGTCACCCCCTTCACGGCGATCTCGCCGGTCGCCCCCGGCTCCAGCGGGGCGCCGCTGTCGGGGTCGACGATGCGGACGGCCATGCCCGGCAGCGCGATCCCGTGGGTGGTGCGCCGCAGCTCCAGGGGCGAGTCGGAGGGGATCGAGGTGGCGATCGTGAACGTCTCGGTCAGCCCGTAGGCGGCGCGGGGGTCGCCCGGGTCCTCGGCGAAGGGCGTGACCTGGCGCAGCGGGCTGTCGGGCATCACCCGCCGCAGCGACGACAGGTCGCGGCGCCGGGCGTCCTCGTGCTCGACGAGCTGGGCCTCCACGTGGGGGAACGAGTGGACGATCGTCACCCGCTCGCGCTCGATCAGCTCCAGGGCGGCGCCGGCCTCGAACCCGTCCTGGCACACCAGGCAGGCACCCGACGCCAGGGTCCCGCCGAGCACCATCGCCAGGCCGGCGGTCCAGAAGAACGGGAACGGGCTCCAGATCCGGTCGTCCGGGTCGAGGGCCAGCTGCTCGGCCCAGCGCCAGCTCTGCACCACCGGGCCGCGGTGGGCGTGCAGCACGGCCTTGGGGTGGTCGGTGGTCCCCGAGGTGTAGATGATCAGGGCCTCGTCGCTGGGGTGGACGCTGGCGGCCGCGGCGTCGACCACCTCGTCGCCCAGGGCCCGGCCGGCGTCGACAACGCGGTCCCACGACTCGACGCTGCGAGGACCGGCCGGCGACGGGTCGCCGAGGCACACGACGTGGCGCAGGTGGGGGAAGGCGGCCGCCGCGGCGTGGCCCGGCTCGGCGTCGACCAGCTCGGGGTGGTCGGCGAGCAGCTGGTCGAGCAGGCGCCGCCGCAGCAGGGCGGGCTGGGTCACCAGCACCGCGGCGTCGCTGTGGGCGAGGATGTAGTCGCGCTCGCCGGACGACGCCAGGGTGCTCACCGGCACGACCACGGCGCCGATCAGCGCCGCCCCGTAGGCACCGATCACGAACTCCGGCCGGTTCCCGAGCAGCAGCGCCACCCGCGCCCCCTTGCTGACACCGAGCGCCAGCAGCCCCCGTCCGAAGGCCCGCACCTCCTCGTGCAGCTGGGCGAAGGTGAGGCGGCGGTCGTCGAACACCAGCGCCTCCCGGTCACCGAAGCGGGCGGCGATGTCGGCGATGAAGCCCCCGTGGGTCAGGTCGTCGGGCGAGACGGGCAGGCCGAGGTAGCCGCGCTCCGTCACGTCTGCCCTCCCGAGCCGGGGCCGGGCGCGCCGACCAGCGCCACGCGGTTGCCGAACACCTCGTGCCCCTGCTCCATCTCGTGGTGGGCGTCGGGGATCTCCTCGAACCGGTAGAGCTTGCCGAGGCAGGGGTCGACGGCCCGGGCGCGCACCAGGTCGTTGTAGGCGCGGGCCTGCTCGTCGTTGGTGCCGTGCGAGCCCTGCAGCCGCTTCTGGCGCACCCAGTGGTGGCGCAGGTCGACCACGGCGCTGTAGCCGGTGGTCCCCGCGCAGACGACCACCATGCCGCCCGTCTCGCACACGAAGACGCTGGTGGGGATCGTCGCCTCGCCCGGGTGCTCGAACACGAGGTTCGGGTTGCGGCGCTCGCCCAGCACCTCCCACACCTTGGCGCCGAAGGACCTGGCGCCGGCGGTCCACTCGGCCTGGCCGGCGGCGTCGTCCCAGTGCGGTGGCATGCCCCAGTGCGCCATCTCGCTGCGGTCGACGTAGCCGGCCGCGCCGAGCCCGACGCAGTAGTCGCCCCGCGCCGCGTCCGACACCACGGCCACCGCCCGCGCCCCGGCCGCGGTCGCCAGCTGGATGGCCTGGGTGCCCAGCCCGCCGGAGCCGCCCCACACCAGCACGACGTCGCCCTCACCCACGGTGTGCGGCGCCCAGCCGTGGAGCATCCGGTAGGCGGTGGTGCCGACCAGGGTGGGTGCGGCCGCCTCCTCCCAGGTGAGATGCGGTGCCTTGGGCAGGCACTGGTGGGCCTGGGCCACGGTGAACTGGCCAAACGCCCCGAAGTTGGTCTCGTACCCCCAGATGCGCGCCGAGGGGGCGAGCATCGGGTCGCGCCCGGAGCGGACCCACGGGTCGTCCGGGTCCCACCAGCCGTGGTGGACCACCACCTCGTCGCCCACCGCCACCCCGGTCACGGCATCGCCCACCGCCTGCACGACGCCGGACGCGTCGGAGCCGCCGATGTGGAAGTCCCACGGCTCGCCGGCCTTCTGGCGGGCCCGGATGACGTCGACCGGCAGCCCGCGGGCGGCCCAGACGTTGTTGAAGTTGATGCCGGCGGCCATCACGCCCACGAGCACCTGGTCGGGGGCGAGGGCCGGGACGTCGACCTCCTCCACCCGGAAGGCCGTCCGTGGGTCGCCGAACCGGTCCTGGCGGATGACCTGGGCCAGCATCCGCTCCGGCACCTCGCCGGGCGGGGGGAGCTCACCGATGGGCACGGTCGTCGTCTCGGACACTCTCGTCCTCCTGTCAGGGGGTCAGGACCGGGGCCGGCAGCCCGGCCACGCCGGTGCCGGCGAGCTTGGGGCCGTCGGTGTGCAGGTGGCAGGCCGCCCACCCGCCGGGGACGGGGAAGGGCGCCGGGTCGACCTCCCGGCACACGTCCATGGCGTAGGGGCAGCGGGAGTGGAAGCGGCAGCCGACCGGGCGGGCGACGTCGCCGGGGGAGTCGTCGTCGCCCGAGATGTCGCCGGGCAGGATGATGCGCTTGCGGGCCCGTTGCACCGCCGGGTCGGGCACGGGCACCGCGGAGAGCAGCGCCTCGGTGTAGGGGTGCTTCGGCTCGCGCCACACGGTCTCGGCCTCGCCCACCTCCACGATCCGCCCCAGGTACATGACCGCGATGCGGTGGCTGGCGTGGCGGACCACGGCGAGGTCGTGGGCGATGAACAGGTAGGCCAGGCCGTGGGTGGCCTGGAGGTCCTCGAGCAGGTTGACCACCTGCGCCTGGGTCGACACGTCGAGCGCGCTGACCGGCTCGTCGCACACGATGAGCTTCGGGTTGAGGGCGAGGGCCCGGGCGATGGCGATCCGTTGGCGTTGGCCGCCGGAGAACTCGGCGGGGTAGCGGCGCAGGTGGGTGGCGCCCAGGCCGACCTGTTCGAGCAGGCCGACCACCCGCTCGTCCCGCTCGCGCTTCGGCAGGCGCTCGTGCACCTCGAACGGTTCCCCGACGACGTCGGCGATCGTCGCCAGCGGGTCGAGCGACGAGTACGGGTCCTGGAACACCATCTGCATGTCCCGGCGCAGCGCCCGCAGCTCCTGGCGCCCGGCGGTCGTCACCTCGCGGCCCTCGAACCGGATCGACCCCTCGTCGGGCGCCACCAGCCGCAGCACCAGGCGGCCGGTGGTCGACTTCCCCGAGCCGCTCTCGCCGACCAGCCCCAGCGTCTCGCCCCGCCCGATCGTCAGGTCGACGCCGTCGACGGCCCGCACCTCCGCGCTGCCGCGGCCGCGGCGGCGCCGGCCGGGGAACGACTTCCGCAGCCCCTCGACCTCCAGCAGGGCCGGGCCGGCTCCGGTCATGACCGGGCTCCGGCGCCGTCGCCGAGGTGCAGCTCGTGCTGGCGGAGGCAGCGCGCCAGGCCGCCGGACGCCACCGGCAGCAGCTCCGGATCGGTGGCGCTGCAGGCGTCCTGGGCGTGCTCGCAGCGGGGGTGGAAGCGGCAGCCGGCGGGCAGGGCGTCGGGCGTGGGCACCGTCCCGGCCACCACGTGCAGGCGGCCGCCCGGCGGGCACGACTGGGGCATGGCGTCCAGCAGCCCGGCGCTGTAGGGGTGCCAGGGCCGGTCGAAGAAGGCGTGGACTTCGGCCTGCTCGACCACCTGGCCGGCGTAGAGGACGCACACCCGGTCGCAGACGTCGGCCACCACCCCCAGGTCGTGGGTCACGAACAGGATGGCCATGCCGAGCTCCGCCTGCAGCCGGCGCAGCAGGTCGAGGATCTGGGCCTGGATGGTGACGTCGACCGCGGTGGTCGGCTCGTCGGCGACGAGCACCCGGGGCTCGCAGGCCAGGGCCATGGCGATCATCACCCGCTGGCGCATCCCGCCCGAGAAGGCGTGCGGGTACTCGCGGATGCGGCGGGCCGCCCGGGGGATGCCGACCAGCTCGAGCACCTCGACCGCCCGCTGCCAGGCCGCCGCCCGTGGCATCCCGGTGTGGGCGGTGACGGCCTCGGCGATCTGGTTGCCCACCGTGAACGCCGGGTTCAGGCTGGTCATCGGCTCCTGGAAGACCATCGCGATGTCGTTGCCGCGCACGGCTCGCAGGCGCCGCTCCGACGCCTGCACCAGGTCCTCGCCCTGCAGCCGGACCGAGCCGGCGGTGATGCGCAGCGACCGGGCCAGCAGGCGCATGATCCCCAGCGCCGTGACCGTCTTGCCCGAACCGCTCTCGCCGACGAGGCCGAGCGTCTCGCCGGGCGCCAGGCGGAACGACACGTCCTGCACCAGCGGCAGCGGGTCCTGGCGGTCGCGGTCCCGACCGCGGCCGCGGCCGACGGCGGCCACGGTCAGCCCGGACACCTCCAGCACGGCGTCGGCCGGCACGGCGTCGCCCGCGGTCATCGACCGCCTCGCAGCGTGTCGCGGAGCCCGTCGCCCAGCACGTTGAACGCCAGGACGGTGAGCATGATCGCCAGCCCGGGTGGGAACAGCCCCCAGCTCGTCTCGAAGATGTAGGCGTAGGCCCGGTTGAGCATGGCGCCCCAGCTCGGTTCGGGCGGCTGGATGCCGAGCCCCAGGAAGCTGAGCCCGGCCTCGGCCAGCAGCCCGAAGCCGAGCGTGACCGACACCTGCACCACCAGCGGTGAGGCGATGTTGTGGAGGATGCGCCGCCGCACGATGTACGCGCCGGTGGCGCCGACCGAGCGCGACGCCTCGACGAACGTCTCCTCCTTCACGGCCAGCACCTGGCCCCGGACCAGCCGTACGAACGTCGGCGTGAAGACGATGGCCAGGGCGATGACGATGTTGCGCAGGCTCGGACCCAGCAGGCCGGCGACGGTGAGCGCCATCACCAGCGGCGGGATGCTCTGGACGCCGTCGACGATCCGCATGAGCACGCTGTCGAGCCGGCCGCCCACGTAGCCGGAGACCAGCCCGAGCGGCACCGACACCACCAGCGCGGCGCCGACCGCCAGCACGCTCGACGCCAGCGACACCCGGGCCCCGTGCATCAGCCGGCTGAGCACGTCGCGGCCGAGGTCGTCGGTCCCGAGCAGGTGGCTGCCGCTCGGTCCCTGGTTGATGGCGTCCAGGTCCTGCTGGTACGGGTCGAACGGGGCGAGCCACGACGCCAGCACCGCCACCACCGCCAGCAGCACGAGGAACGCCAGCGCCGTGGTGACGGCCGGCCGGCGGCGCAGGCGGCTCACGCCACCCGCACCTTCGGGTTGAGGAAGCCGTAGGCGATGTCGACCGCCAGGTTGGCCAGCACCACGAAGACGGCCAGCATCATGATCCCGCCCTGGATGATCGGGACGTCCTGGCCCGAGATGGCGGTGACCATGTAGGTGCCGACGCCCTGGATGGCGAAGATCTGCTCGACGATCACCGTCCCGCCGAACAGGTAGCCCACCTGCAGGCCCAGCACGGTGACCGCCGGCATCGCCGCGTTCTTGAGCGCGTGCTTCCCGACCACCCGGAACGGCGCCAGGCCCTTGGCGTGGGCGGTGCGCACGTAGTCGGCGTCGAGCACGTCGGCCAGCGCACCCCGCAGCTGGCGGGCGAGGGTGGCGGCCATCAGCGTGCCCAGGGCGACCGACGGCAGCACGAGGTGGCGCAGCCACTCGACCGGCGACTCGCCGAACGGCACGTAGCCGCGGACCGGGAACCACGACAGCTCCAGCCCGAAGAAGACGATCAGGATCATCGCCAGCCAGAAGCTCGGCATGGCGATGGCGGCGCTGGCCAGCGTGGTGACCGCGGTATCGGTCCTCGAGCCCGGCCGGGTGCCGCCCAGCGCCCCCAGGGGGATGCCGACCGCCAGCGCGAACACCAGCGCGCCGAGCACCAGGCTGGCCGTGATCGGCAGGCGGTGGCGCAGCTCGTCGCCGACCGCCCGCCCGCTGTAGAGGGAGTGGCCGAAGTCGAGCCGGACGGCGTCGCCCAGCCAGTCGACGTACTGCACGACGAACGGCTGGTCGAGGCCGAGCTCCTCCCGCACCTCCCGGACCCGCTCCGGCGTCGCCGCCTCGCCCCCGGCGATCGTGACCGCCGGATCGCCGGGCACGAGGTACACCAGGAGGAACACGGCGACGCTCAGCACCAGCAGGAGCGGCACCAGCCCGGCGAGGCGGCGGAGCACGAAGGCGGTCATCGGGGCCTCCGGGGGTCAGCCCGAGCCCATCTGCAGCTTGGTGAAGTCGAGGCCCTGGCAGTTCTCGTTCTGGACCACCTCGCCGCCGACGTCGGCCGAGTGCGCGTGGAGCAGCGGTGCGAACACCACCGGCAGGTCGAGCGCCTCGTCGACCACCAGCGACACGGCCTCCTGCAGGAGCGGCTCGCGCTCGCCCTGGTCGGACGTGGCCCGCACTTGCGACACCAGGTCGGTCAGCTCGTCGTTCGTGTAGTTGCCGACGTTGTTGAAGCTGCCCGGCGTGAACTGGATGCCGAGCGTGTCGGCCGGGTCGGGCCGCGGCGGCCACAGGATCACCGTGGCCGGCTGCTTCTTGTCGGTGAAGTAGTCCTGCACGATGTCCGTGCTCTGCTCGAACGACATGTCGATGCCGACCTCGGCCAGCTGGGCCTGGATGACCTCGCCGAAGCGCACGAACAGCGGCGTGGGCGGGGTGAAGGCGGTGAACGACGGGTCGGTCACGCCCGACTCCTCGAGGAGGTCCCGGGCCCGGTCGGGGTCGTACTCGTAGGCACCCTCGACGTCGGGGTCGTAGCCGTACGAGGTCTCGGGGAACGGGCTCCACGCCACCGAGCCCCGGCCCTCGAACACCGCGTCGAGCACGGCCTGGCGGTCGACGGCGTGGTTCACGGCCTGGCGGAACTCCAGGCTGTCGAACGGCGGCTCGGCCAGGTTCCAGTTGAGCTTGTAGTAGGTCTCCGATCCCTGCTCGGCGATCTCGATGCCGGGGTTCCCCTCCAGGCCGGCGAGCAGGTCGGCGCTCACGGTGGACATGTCGATCGCGTCGCCCAGCAGGGCGTTGACCGTCGGCGGTCCGGCCTCGGTGCCGAGGATCTCGACGCCGGCCAGGCGCACCTCGTCGACGTTCCAGTAGTCGTCGAAGCGCTCGAGGCTGAGCGTCTCGCCCGGCTGCTGCCCGGTGAGGCGGAACGGCCCGGCGCCCACGGGGGCGGTGTCGGCGTCGTCGGCGCCCGGGGCCACGATCATCCCCTCCCGGCCCGACAGGATCAGCGGCAGCGACCCGGCCGCCGGGGCGTTCAGCGTGATCCGCACGGTCGACTCGTCCACCGCCTCGACGCCGTCGAGGATGGCGAGCGACGCCGCGGTCTGCGCCGAGTCCTCGGCCGCGTTGCGCTCGAGGCCCGCTTTGACGGCCGCGGCGTCGAACGGCGTGCCGTCGTGGAACGTGACGTCGGCGCGCAGCGTGAGCTCCACGGTCTGCTCGTCGACCACCTCCCAGCTCTCGGCGAGGCCCGGTTCGAGCTCGCCGGTGAGCGGGTTCTTGTGGGTCAGCGTGTCGTAGATGGGCGCCAGCACGAGGGTGTCGCACACCGAGGTGCTGGCGTACGGGGCGAGGTGGCCGCTGATGCCCGACCCGTCGAGTGGTGCGCCGTAGCGCAGCACGCCGTCGGGGTCGAAGGCGTCGTCGTCGCCGTCCCCTCCGGAGCCCCCTCCCGAAGCACTTCCGCCGTCGTCGTCATCGCCTCCGCAGGCTGCGACAGCGATGGCCAACACCATCACGAAGAGCAGGCGCAGGGCGCGCGTGGTGGACATGGTTCCCCCCTCCTCGGCCGGGTCACGGCCGACGGATCACTCGTTGGGCAGCGCGACCTCCGCGGTGCCCTTGGCCATGACCGCACCGTTCTGGTTGGTCATCTCGTAGGTGACCGAGACCAGGTGCCGGCCGCTGGCGGCGTCGATCTGCTTGCCGGTGACGCTCCCGTTCAGGAACGTGGCGTCACCGGTGAACGCCGGGTTCCGGTACTGGGCCCGCGAGTGGATGATCTCGCCCCACTCGCCGATCCAGTTGCTCAGGTAGTCGAGGACCCAGGCGCCCATCGAGGCTCCGTAGCCGTAGCCCCGGGGCATGCCGATGAGCTGGGCGTAGCGGGGCTGGACGTGGCCCCGCGACGGTCCCCGGTAGAGCCCGTCGCCCCGCGCCGGGTCGACCGCGCTGCGGGCGGCGTCGCGGCTCATCTCCGGCAGCCAGCCGGCCTGGTCGGTGGTCGACTCGCCCCAGTAGCCGACCGCGCCCCACACGGTCATGTTGAACGACCGCCACTCGGTGGTGAAGCTGGCGACGGTGTGGGGCCCGAGCGGCCGCGTGGGGAGCCGCTCGCCGTCGGCCACGTCCTTCCACAGCAGCTTGCCGTGGCCGCGGTGGGTCCCGTAGTAGGCGAGCCTCTGCTCTTCGAGGTCGTCGAGCGCCTCGTCGCTCCACACCGGGTCCTCCTGCTCGGAGAACTGGGCCCGCTTCCGGGCCTCCTCGGCCAGGTACCGGATCGACGTCGACCGCTGTTTGGCGATCATCTCGCCGCGGTCGTTGATGTAGGTGGTGTCGCCCCGCGAGAACATCGTGGGGCCGGCGAACTTGGTCTCGGTGACCTTGTAGTCGAAGAGCATCCGCTCCTGCTTGATGCGGTCGCCCGGCTCGATGCGGGGGCCGAAGAACCACCACTCGTCGCCGCCGAAGATCATGTGGGAGCCGGGGACCGTGCCCTGGATCGACGGCGTGGCGCCGTGCCCGACGTCGGTGGCGACCGAGAACGACTGGGGCGCCACGAGACGGCCGAAGCGGCTCTCGCCGGCGAAGGCGTCGTCGTAGTGCAGGGGGTTCGGGTTCTGCATCCCCTGGGCCCAGCGCCGGATGTCGTTCGGGTGCACCGGGTCCTTCAGGAAGCCGCCGCCCAGCGGCACTCCCACCCAGCGATCGACGTCAGTGGTGTCGAACAGCGGCTCGGCCATCGGTCCCCCCTTTGGCGTGGTCCGGATCGCTTTCCGGACTAACACTTTTATCATTTTAATGATTGATCTAGGAGTTGACAAGTATCGAACCGTCGCGGCGTCGGTCCGGCACCTAACCTCCACGCCCGTGGGGATGGGGAAGACGGCGATGACGACGGTCGCGCGCGGGGTCGGGGTCGAAGCGGGGGAGCAGGAGCGGGTGGGGCGGTTGCCGCACCTGGCGCCGCTCGACGGGCTGCGGGGGATCGCCATCGCCCTGGTGCTCGGCGTGCACTCCGGGAACTCGCTGTGGCCGGAGGCCCGCGGCTGGCTGGCGCCGGGCGGGCCGCTCGGCGTCCACCTGTTCTTCGTGCTGAGCGGGTTCCTGATCACCGCCCTGCTGCTGGGCGAGCAGCGGCGCACCGGTCGCATCGACCTGCGGGCCTTCGCCCGGCGGCGCGTGCTGCGGCTCGGGCCGGTGGTGGTCGCGCTGCTGCTGGCGCTGGTGGTGCTGGCGCTGGTCGGCGACCGCCTCCTGCTGCGCGACGTGCTCGCCGAGGGCGTCTACGTGCTCACCTTCACCGGCAACGTCCACATGGTCCACGGCGACGCCCCGCCCGTGCGGTGGCTGTTCGGCACCGACCACGGCACGGTCACCGAGGTGGGCCACATGTGGTCGGTCGGGATCGAGGCGCAGTTCTACGTGCTGTGGGCAGTGGTGCTGTGGGCGGTCAGCCGGGCGCGCTGGTCGTACGGGCGCATTGCCCTGCTGACGGCCGGCCTGGTGCTGGCCGTCGCCGTGTGGCGGGCCCACCTGCTGGCGCAGGGCGAGCCGTGGCTGCAGCTCTACCTGTCGTCGTCGACCCGCCTCGACGCCCCGTTCGTCGGCTCGCTCGTGGGGGTCGCCTGGTGCGCCGGCTGGCTGGACCGGGTGCGCGAGCGGCTGGCGCTCACCGCCGGGGTCCTGGGCCTCGGCGTCCTCCTCGTGACCTCGTACACCACCCGCTTCTACGACCGGTCGCTCTACCAGGGCCTCTACACGGTGCTGGCGTTGTGCGCCGCGGCGGCGATCGTCGGCGCGCTGCGCGCCGACGCCGGCAGCGCGCTCCCTCGGGCCCTGGCCTGGCCGCCGCTGGTGTTCCTCGGCACCATCTCGTACTCCGTCTACGTGTGGCACTACGGCATCTTCTGGACGATCGAGCGCCGCGACCCCGGCTGGCCCGGCCCGGTCCGCCTCGCGGTCGGCCTCACGACAGCGCTCGCCGTCAGCTACGCGTCCTACCGGATCGTGGAACAGCCGTTCCTCCGCAGGAAGCGCCGAACCGCCTTGACCCCGGCCGCCGGAGCGGTGCACGATGGCTGACATGTTCCTGGACGACGTGCGCCACTCGCTGCGCCGCCTCCTCCTTACGTAAGACGAGCACCGCACATAGGTGCTCGTCCGCCTCCTGCGCCCCACCGGGCCAGGAGGCTTTTCAGTTTTCAGGCCCACCCCACAGCAAGGAACCCACCGCGATGCCTCCCCAGCCAGTGACGCCGAAACGGATGCCGTTCGAGAAGTACGTGCCGTTCCAGCCGCTCGCCCCGTTCCAGCTGACCGACCGCACCTGGCCCGACAAGCGCATCGAGAAGGCGCCCGTGTGGTGCTCGGTCGACCTGCGCGACGGCAACCAGGCCCTGATCGACCCCATGGACTCGGCCCGCAAGCGCCGCATGTTCGAGACCCTCGTGCAGATGGGCTTCAAGGAGATCGAGGTCGGCTTCCCGTCCGCCAGCCAGCCCGACTTCGACTTCGTGCGGGACCTGATCACCGAGGACCTGATCCCCGACGACGTCACCATCCAGGTCCTCACCCAGTGCCGGGCCGAGCTGATCGAGCGCACCTACGAGTCGATCAAGGGCGCCCGCGAGGCGATCGTCCACTTCTACAACTCCACGTCGATGCTGCAGCGCCGGGTGGTCTTCGGGCTTGACTACGCCGGCATCACCCAGATCGCCACCGACGCCGCCCGCCTGTCCCGCAAGCTGGAGGACACGGTGCCGGGCACGAAGGTCCGCTACGAGTACTCGCCCGAGAGCTTCACCGGCACCGAGATCGACTACGCCGTGGAGATCTGCTCGGCGGTGTTCGACGTGATCGACCCGGATGCCGACGTCGGCCTGGTCATGAACCTGCCGGCCACCGTCGAGATGTACACGCCCAACATCTACGGCGACGTGATCGAGTACTTCCACCGCAACGTCCCCCACCGCGACCGGGTGGTCCTGTCGCTGCACCCCCACAACGACCGGGGCACCGCCGTCGCCGCCGCCGAGTTCGGCGTGATGGCCGGCGCCGACCGGGTGGAGGGCACGCTGTTCGGCAACGGCGAGCGCACCGGCAACGTCGACCTGGTGACGATCGCCCTCAACCTGTTCAGCCAGGGTGTCGACCCCGAGCTCGACGTCACCGACATCGACGCGCTGCGCCGGGTGGCCGAGTACTGCAACCGCCTGCCCGTCCACCCCCGGCACCCGTACGTGGGCGACCTCGTCTACACGGCGTTCTCGGGCAGCCACCAGGACGCCATCAAGAAGGGCTTCGACGCGCTCGGCGAGGACTACGACGAGTGGGGCGTGCCGTACCTGCCCATCGACCCGAAGCACGTCGGCCGCTCCTACGAGGCCGTGATCCGGGTGAACAGCCAGTCGGGCAAGGGTGGCGTCGCCTACATCATGAAGGCCGAGCACGGCCTCGACCTGCCCCGCCGCCTGCAGATCGAGTTCTCGAAGACGATCCAGGGCATCACCGAGGACACCGGCACCGAGATCACGCCCGCCCACATGTGGGACACGTTCCAGGGCGAGTACCTGGCCGAGGATGCGCCGGTGCAGCTCGTGTCGCACGAGTCGAACACCGGGGAGTCGGGGTCGAAGGTGACGGCGCAGCTGCTGGTCGACGGCCAGCACGTGACCGTGACCGGGCAGGGCAACGGGCCCATCGCGGCGTTCGTCAGCGGTGTCCGCAGCGAGCTGGGCATCGACATCGACGTGGTCGACTACAGCGAGCACGCCGTCGGTGCCGGCTCCGACGCCACCGCGGTCGCCTACGTCGAGACCCAGGACGCCGACGGCACGGTCCGCTGGGGCATCGGCAAGCACGAGAGCATCGAGACGGCGTCGCTGCGGGCGGTCGTGTCCGCCGTGAACCGCCACCGCTGAACCGTTCTGTCTTCGCTGACTCGGGCATAGCCGGCTCAGCGAAGACAGAATGCCGGTCCATGGAGATCGGTGCCTTCGTCCCGCTGGCGGCCTTCAGCGCCAACCCCACGTTCCTCCGCGCCCTCGGGCCGGCTCTCGAGGAGCACGGCTTCGAGTCGGTGTGGGTACCCGAGCACGTGGTGCTCTTCGACGACTACGACAGCGAGTACCCGTACGCCGCCGACGGGAAGTTCCCCGGGGGCGGCGACACGGGCCTGCTCGAGCCGTTCACCGCGCTGACCTACCTGGCTGCGGTCACCGACACGTTGCGCCTGGGCACCGGCATCTGCCTGGTCGCCCAGCGCAACCCGGTGTACACGGCCAAGCAGGTGGCCGACCTCGACGTGTTGTCGGGCGGCCGCGTCGAGTTCGGCGTGGGCGCGGGGTGGCTGCGGGAGGAGTTCGAGGCGCTGAACGTGCCGTTCGAGCGCCGGGGGCAGCGGACCGACGACCACCTCGCGGTGATGAAGGCGCTGTGGACCGAGGAGGTCTCGTCGTACGAGGGCGAGCTGTACACGCTGCCGAAGGCGCGGCTGTACCCGAAGCCGGTGCAGAGCCCGCACCCGCCGGTCATCGTGGGCGGCGAGAGCGACGCCGCGCTCCGGCGGGCGGCCCGCATCGGTCAGGGCTGGTACGGCTTCAACCGCACGCCCGACCAGGTGCCCGAGGCCCTGGAGCGTCTCGACCGGGCCCTCGCCGCCGAGGGCCGCTCCCGCACCGACGACGACTTCTCCGTCACCATCTGCCCCTACTTCAACCCGGTCGACCGCGACGCCCTGTCCCGCTACGAGGACCTGGGCGTCGACCGTGCGGTCGTGGTCGTCTTCGCCTTCGACGTCCCCAGCCTCCACACCACGCTGGACCAGATGTCGTCGGACCTTCTCGGCTGACGCCGACGAGAAGTCGTACGCTCCCGCCGGGGGAACATCGATCTCGGGGGAGAAACGATGAGAAGAGCCAGCATCAGAAGGCTCGCCGTGCTCGGCGCGCTCGGACTGCTCGTGCCGTTGGCGGCCGCGTGCGAACCGCTGACGAACGCACCGCCGGGCGGTGGCGAGGTGGTGAACGGCACCTACCGCGTCGGTCCGTTCAACCTTGCACCCGCGGGGCAGCCGGGCGACGAGTCCAACTCCAGCGGCACCAACCTGCCGCGCCCCGCCGGGGCGTTCGGCCTGAAGACCATGGACTTCGACCTGGTCGACGCCAACGGCAACTCGCTGCCGCACAGCGCCGCCCACCTGCACCACGTCGTGATGACGAACCCGGCGCGGCAGTCGCAGTTCTGCAGCAACTGGCCGGAGCGCTTCGCCGGTTCGGGCAGCGAGCGGACGCCGATCCGCATGCCGGACCCGTACGCCTACATGGTCGGCGCGAACGACCAGTGGAACGCCATCTGGCACGTCATGAACGAGAGCACGACGCCGCAGCAGGTGTACATCCAGTACAAGGTCGGCTACCAGCCGGGCGCGACCGCGCAGAACACGCGGGCCGTGACACCGTTCTTCCTCGACGTCACCGGCTGCGGGAACTCCACCTACGACGTGCCCGGCAACGGCGGTCCCGACAGCGTGCACACCAACACCCGCACGTGGACGGCTCCGTGGACCGGCATCGCCGTCGGGATGGGAGGCCACCTGCACGGCGGTGGCATCGACATCACCTTGCGGAACAACAGCAACGGCACCGAGTGCCGGATGGTCGCCCACTACGAGCACTCGCACCCGGGGGCGTCGCCGGGGTCGATCGACCGCTGCATCGCCCACAACCTGGTGACGCAGGGCAACACGTTCTCGGTGACCTCGCGCTACGACAACTCGCAGCCGTACGAGGACGTGATGGGGATCGTCATGGCCTACGCCTGGCGGGGCACCCAGTAGCCGCTCGAACGGCACACCGCCGTGCTCCGACCCGGGCGCGGTGGTGTGCCATGCTGCGCGGCTGATGTGGCGGTCCCGCGTAGCCATGGCGGTGGTCCTGGCGCTGGTGGCGTGCGCCAGCGAGCGGGAGGGCGCGCTCGGCAGCGACCGGTCCGACCCTCCGACCGCTGACGATGGCGACGGCGGCTCGGGTGCGACCGACGACAGCGCCGCCGGCGACCAGGGTGACCAGGGCGACGAGGGCGACGTCGACGCCGCGCCCGGGGCCGAGGGCGTGGGCGATCCGTACTTCCCGCAGCTCGGCAACGGCGGCTACGACGTCGAGCACTACGACCTCGACCTGGACTGGCAGCCCGACGGCCCCCGCCTCGACGGTCGGGTCACCATCGCCGCAACGGTGACCGCCGAGCAGCCGCTGTCGAGCTTCGACCTCGACTTCGGCGACCTCGAGATCGAGAGCGCCGAGGTCGACGGCGAGACCGCCACCACCGAGCGCACCGGCGAGCACGAGCTGGTGGTCACCCCCGCCGAGCCCCTGGCACCCGCCGCCGAGTTCACCGTCGAGATCGCCTACGGCGGCGAGGTGCAGTCGCTGCCGGGGCTGCTGCCGGGCCTGGGCGGCTGGGTGGACGACGGCCGGGAGGTCTACGTCGCCAGCCAGCCCGACGGCGCCCACGGCTTCTACCCGGTGAACGACCACCCGTCCGACAAGGCCGGCTACACGATCACGGTGACCGCGCCCGCCGACCTGGACGTGGTCGCCAACGGCACGCAGAGGTCCGT
>Ga0193742_1000655_pt1 | contig 22520 bp, 20 predicted proteins | sample L2c1metaG_FD_165511 | JGI IMG/M metagenome (GOLD analysis project Ga0193742, IMG submission 165511) | Soil microbial communities from a riparian zone of the East river system, Colorado, United States - L2c1 | ecosystem: Environmental > Terrestrial > Soil > Riparian zone | place: USA: East River... | reverse complement strand
CCTGACTGCGGATGAGCTCTTTAAACATCTTGCAGTGGATTTCTCGAAAATTGCAGGCGCAAAAATAAAGACAGCCACCTTTTCCGAAATGGAACACATGGATACGCAGATCCCCACATTCCTTAAGGGCGTTCGGTGGATACTTACAGACGATTAAATCATTTTACCCAAGTGTCCTTAATATTGCACTGGCTTCCTATCAACGTGTCGAGCGGCTGAGATACTGAGAATAGTAATCTTTGCTTGCGAAGTTTTGGGAACATTCATTTAAAAAAATAACCCCGCACTGCGGGGTCTATTTTTAGGTAGGTATTCGATATCTGAATGTTTATCATAGCCATTACCGACTAATGGATTTGGATTTGATCTTTCATAATGATTTCATGAAAGTTAGTACTAATGTTCCGTGTAGTGTATAGGAATATACTAAGCATAATACCGTATTTACCGCAATAACAACAAGTCGAGTGCTAAATAATGGAAACTTCCTACCGTTAATGTCTTGACACAGCCATTTGGCAAAGGCAATAGATTTTTACCAATAAACCCATGTACACCATTTGCTCATAATTATACGAGGTTTCGATGACAGAACGGGTTCAAACCCGACATCAAAAGGCAGAGAAAAATCGGTAATTTCAGCAGACTCCACCCATTCTATTTCTATGCCGTTTATTTATGTCCGTTGGAATGTAGATCCAGAAATATTCAATGTTTTTGGTTTACCAATCAGATATTATGGGATTCTGTTTGCTATGGGATTGTTGTCTTGCGGCTATGTCCTTTCGTGGATATTCAAAAGAGAAGAGTTGTCTAAGGAAAAACTTAGCAAATTGTTGGTTTACGGGTTTGTAGCAATTTTTTTAGGAGCAAGACTAGCACATTGCTTTTTCTATGAGCCTTCCTATTATATCAATCACCCACTGGAAATAATTTTACCTATTCATTTTTTACCTGAAGGAGGGGTCGAGTACACGGGATTTCAGGGACTTGCGAGTCATGGCGGCACGATCGGGCTTATAATAGCTATGATCTTATACTCCCGTAGAACTCATGAACCGATCGTAAAAACTCTCGATATAGTTGCTATTGCGGCACCCCTTGGAGCTTGCTTTATCCGGTTGGCAAATTTAATGAACTCCGAAATCATTGGCGTTTCTACAAGTGTACCCTGGGCTTTCATATTTGAAAGAGTTGACAACGTACCGCGGCACCCCGCTCAACTTTACGAAGCCATTATTTACCTGTTAATATTTTTGTTGGTCTTCTACCTGTATTTTTTAAAACGTATTGTGATAAATAGAGGCGCTTACTTTGGTATTTCAATTTCCTTAATATTTACTGCAAGGTTCTTTATTGAATTTATAAAAGAAGGGCAGGTTGATTTTGAAGAAGGGTTGATATTAGACATGGGGCAAATGCTAAGTATTCCGCTGATATTAGTGGCTGTTGGGTTTATTATCTATGGCCTTCGCAAAAGGCCTGTGTCAACGGAGATATAGTTACCCAAAATTAATACTGGCCTTACTCACCCTACTATGATTGTCGAAGCCCCCAGTTAGAAAACCGGGGGATTCATTGTTCTTTCTGAGGAGAGAGAGAATGGCCAGCAATCGCTGGATACAACTAAAAATTTTGTCTTATCATCACAAAAATGCCCGCAGAAATATCGAAGCGTGTGCAAAATCTCCATTAAACGGCTCTTTCTTTAATTCTTCGAATAATGTGGCGCGTATAATATTCAAGACAGTTTTAACCTGAGTAGCATCTTTATTCGTCGAGACAAGAACTACTTTGTCAATTTCTGAGGATTGACAAATATCAAACGCGAAAGCCGTGCAGCCGATCAGCTTTACTAAAGATGTGTCTGAAATAAACAGGCAGAATTCACTCTGATCATTTAGGAATGTGTCAAATGAATATTTGTTGCCTTCAAACTCAAATGCATATGTGTTTAGTACTGACATTGCATGATGGATTAATTGCCTAAAATAGATTCCCCAAACAAAAATGTAAATGGTGTAAGACCCTCGCCTTTCTGACGGTACAGTCAGGAGCCTGACTTAGTGCGAAATTAGTGATTTGTACAAATCAAAGGTGAAATGGGTAGCTTTTTAATGAAAAAAAGCAGCACAGTAGTCTGTGCCGGTCCCGACATTATTAATACCGATTTGGGGACTTTGCCTCCAGCCAATAATCTACAATTTTCTTGAGTTGATTTTTCCATTCTCCAATCGAATTCGCTTTTTGAAATATCCCCTGAACTGACAATCCATAAGCTTCCCGGATGACCTCAGGAACTGCACCAGTCGTCAGGAAGATATAAGGGACGCATTTTTCACGCAGATCAGTGTCATCGAATACTTCTTTCCTAAGTTCAAAGCCGCCAGATATGGGCATTTTTATATCAGATAGGATGAGAAAGGGCTTAACCTCTGGCTTCCTTAGAAACCGCAAAGCAGTATCGCTGTCATCGAAAATCACTATTTCCTGGAGTCCGGTAAGTTCTTCAAGAACTTCCTTCATTATTTCCTGATCATCAGGATCGTCATCAATAATGACTATTGGACCGGCTTTATCCATCTCTCAGGGGTTGAGAGCCACAATATATGCCAATAAGCAATCATAACATGACCCGACCTGCGCACAACCGGGACCGTTGGTTCCAGCTTTGATTTAAACCCGTTACTGGCGTGGAATAGGGCAGTGCGGAATCACCACGTGGATTTTCATTTGTTGTTTTGGATCAATCGGTATTTGAGTTGTGTGTTTTCTGTTGAAGACAGCAGACTACTCGCTTCAAATTCTAAAAGCACTCCTAAATGCTGTTATATCAATTGATTTGTCGGTTAAAGGTCTGCCAACATGGAGGTGACAGCGATTGACAACAGCAGGAAGCTTATGCCCTATCAAAATTTTGTTTGCAGTCATCAGAGAACATCCAGGATCACTCACTATTACCAGAAAGTGAGGGTAAATCCTGCAACCTGTTATATGTTCGACAGCTAAATCGGGATATGAAAGTCTTAAATCCTAAAAGGGTATTTTCTACGGCTAGAAATAACTCGAAAATCCAAACTGAAATCCTGACATTTTGGAAGGTGGATTACCCAAAAGATCCCTTTGTAGATGCTGGCGATAATTCAATCGAAGCACCGTTTGAGCCGTAGGGCGCCAGCTTATTGCCGGAACATAGGCAATAACATAATCCGCGATTTTATCGCCCGTCGATTTGAATCTTCCATTGTTCCAGTCTACATATTCCAAACGGATGCTGGCATTAAGAACAGCATTCTCAAAGCCAAACATTGGTTTTCGCAATATTGGTTGAACCAAATCTAAAAATCCGCCCTGTTGTTTGCGGCCGAACTGTTCAGTATAGGTGGCGGGCACGTTTACGTTGACAAAGGCCCACTCAGCATTGATATTGGTATGGGTGACAGCAATTTCAGTGTTGAAATCTATTGCCAAAACGTCAACACGTCTTTTCTTATCGAGAATTAAGCCATCGTCTTTAAATTTATTATAAACGCCACCCATGTAGGATATACCTAATTCACCGACCTTACTATTGCGCAATGCAATTTTTCCGGTAAAAAGCATACTGCCATTGAAACTTTCTTCAAAGCGATCTCTATTTAATTTCGTCGCTGGTAAAAAAGTTCGATTTTCAGTGTTCTCAATTATTTTGTCATCGAAACCATTCGTCAAATAGGCTTCATAGGCATATACCCAGTTCTTATTATATTTCTTTCCAAATACACCAAACCCTACATTGCTCCATGTTGCTGGCAGCATTTGGGTAGCAGCTAACGGCCTGTCTATGAACTCCCATTTTGGTCCATCATGATTCTGGTTAAACGCACCGATCGGGTTCATGACAATACCTCCCCGGAAATTCAGTAGCGGAGCCAGTTCAAAATCTACGGATGCGAATTCAATATTAATCTCCTTTGTTCCATCTTCAAATTCGATTTCTGTAAGGAATTTGATCCGTTTGTAAATCGAGGAAGAGACGAAAAGCGTGAGTCTTCTCATTTGAAATTGGTGACCCTCAGATATTCCATCTTGACTTAAATACTGATAATTTGCTTCTACATATCCGCCGATTGCAACCGGCAACTTGCCCGGCTTGATTAGCGGACGGTCATACACGGCATCCATATTTAACTTTAGGCTGTCTTTAGTGGATAGCGTCTGTCTTAACAGCTCGGGGTCGATCTGCGCTTTGGCGTAAATACAGATAAAAGAGAAAAAAAGTAAAATACTTATCCGTTTCATGATTCTTTCCGCAGGTCAATGAATAATTCGTTGCTTCGTACGGTGACAGGGAAGGTTCTCAGATTAGACGTAGCCGGGCCATGCGTAACTTCTCCCTTATTGTTGTATTCACTGCCATGCGCAGGACATTGGAGTTTATCACCTGAAGCATTCAATTCGGCTCCCTGATGTGCACATTTCATCCAGATCGCACAATACTTATTCTCATCAAACCGGTAAATACATATAGGGAATAGCAGCGCTTCATTTCTCACTATAATAAATGAACTGTATGCTGTACTTTGGTTCTTTTTGATAGCAAAGTCATTTTTATTCAACGTAATTCCGTCCTTTACTAATGTGCCGCTGGCGTATTGGGTAATATTACAGCTGGCTAGCATGGCAGAAAGCGCGGTAGCAGATAAACAGGCGGTGCAACCATTTTTCAAAAATGCTCTCCTGTGCATGACATTATAGTGATTCAAGAAATTTTATCAGGTTGATTTTATCGGATGCCGATAATTGCTGAAAGCCGTTCTTACTTTGTTCTGCCTCTCCACCGTGTAACGCGATAGCTTCTTCGATGCTTTTTGCCCTACCGTCGTGCAAGAGAAAATACCGGCCTCCCTGTGAATTTTTTGATAAGCCGAGGCCCCACAATGGCGGTGTACGCCATTCTGATGTAAGCGCCTGTCCTTCAGTATATCCATCATCGAGACCTGGCCCCATGTCATGAAGTAAGAAATCACTGTAAGGAAAGAAGGTTTTATTTGTTAATGCAGCCACCTTGAAATTCCCTGTTTCCAATTGGGGAACATGACATTTTGCACAGTTGATAGAAGAAAATATTTGTTTGCCTGCCTGTACAATCAGATCCTGCTGACTTCTTTGTATGGGTGCTTTAAGGGTCTGGAGATAGAAGACCACATCCTGTACCGTTTGGTTGCTGACTTCCGGATCAGTTTCCTGTCCGTCAAAAGTACTGGTATATTCATAAGAAGAATTTATACCCATGTCCTGGTTATAGGCATTAGCTGTCTGCTGAAACAGATCATAAACTGCAGCCTTCTTTCCGAACCGCCCAATGTATTTCCCGTTTCTTTCGATAGTGCCAGGTCGAACGATGCAATATGGAGGTACTTTGATCCAGTTAGGTCGTCCGGAAATCCCGTCGCCGTCCTCATCATTTTCATCTGCCAAAACCATAAGTGTGACATCTGACAAAGCTTCTACCAACCCCAGTCCTGTATTGGCTGGTGGCGTAAAACTGGCAAAAGCCGCACCCCCGGGTATTGTTTCCGGTTGAAATCCGGGGATGGACCGATGTTGCAATTGGGGGCCGCCAGCTTTTAAGAATGTGTTTCCTGATGTGTCCGTTTGCCCAAAACGGGTGAGGGTAGAGAAAGGATGGCCTTTCCCATCGCCAGCGTGGCAGCTGCCACAGGAAGCGGCAACAAATAATGGCCCCAACCCCGTTTCCTTTGTAAAAACTTCATCATTAAAAGATCTGTCTCCATTCAAAAACCTCCTGTTTTCTTGCGCAGCCAGCCCATCAATAGGTCCATCCAAAAGCTGATCCTCTGATGGGGGTTTTGACAATAGCTTTTGACATGAAACAAAGCCGGCGACCAACAAGGACAGTGAGGCAACAAATATGAAATGTCGCTTTCTCATATAGCCATTTATCGTAAAGGTACGTCATTTTTCGACTTATCGAAAATATAAGTTAGATGGGTCTAATTTAATATTTCGGCAAATACGCCTAATTTCAGATATGGCAGTCCAATTACAATTGAGTTACACCGAAGAGAACTACTTGAAAGCTATCTATAGCTTATCGGAAAAAGCCGCCTCATTTGACACTTCTACCAGCGAAATCGCGGAAAGGATACGTACTAAGCCGCCCACAGTGTCCGACATGCTTCGGAAGTTTAGAGCCAAAAAGCTGATAAGCTATGAAAGATATAAAAGAGTGGCTCTTACCAAAACAGGCAAACAACTTGCTATACAGGTGATACGTAAACACCGGCTCTGGGAAGTTTTCTTACACGACAAGCTAAACTTTAGCTGGGATGAAGTGCATGAAGTTGCTGAACAGCTTGAACATATACATTCAGAGGAGCTAACCCTGCGCCTGGACGAATATCTTGGGTTTCCAAAATATGATCCGCATGGCGATCCGATTCCAAACGCTAATGGGGAAATTGGCGAATCAAAAAGAGCACTCTTGTCTGCAGTTGATGTGGGAATTACCTGCCAGCTGGTGGGTGTCAAAGATTCTTCGACTCATTTCCTGCAATATCTCCAACAGATCAATGTGGGAATAGGCACAAAAATTAAAGTGCTTGAAAAGATTGCCTATGATAATTCCCTGATAGTAAGTTTTAGAAAAGGGCATCAAACAACAGTATCAAACAAATTTGCAGATAATGTGTTAGTTAGCTGCTAAATTTTGACTGGCTCAACTCCCGTATGTCTATTTTTGTAGGCCAATAAACGCAGGGCGTTAACAACTACAACCAAGGTGGATCCCTCATGGGCAATGACTGCTGGACCGATCGTCGCAATACCAAGTATCGTTAACGGTACAAGGAGGGTCACCATGCCCAGGCTAATAATCAGGTTTTGTTTGATGATGCTTTTTGATTTCCTGCTGAGACCAATAGCGAAAGGCAATAGCGACAGCTTATCACCCATTAAGGCAATATCAGCAGTTTCGAGAGCTACATCACTACCCGCAGCTCCCATCGCAATCTCTACAGTACTTTTGGCCATTGCTGGCGCATCGTTAACCCCGTCGCCTACTTCTTTTGTTTTTAGAAATATTAGGAGCGATCAATGTTCATCCCCTTCCGTATTCGTCATTTTTGCTGACACGAAGAATGCTCCCTTCACTACTAACTTTGCATCGTTTGGAATTTCTTTCAGTAATGTAATTTCTGTGTAACCCACATCAGATACTCCTTTAGCTAACGGTATGCGTTCGAATATATATTCTTCCTTCACGCTACCACCCGGGTTCCTGGTCTGTTTTGGGCTGTCTCCGGGTAGGGCGGTACCTCCACCTTCCTTCTGGATCCCGGTAAGCACGAAAACATAATCCTGACCATCTACAGTTACTATCGCATCATTAGGCAGAGCCAGCGCAGTTATTTGGTTTAAGCTGATAACAGCAGTAACATTCATGCCGTCAATCAAACCCGTTTTGTCCCCCTTCACCATTGCATGAACCGTTATCGCCTTACTCTCTCCTTCAAAAGAAGACCCCAACGAAAATATTTGAATGGTCTGATTGTTTTTCAGTTTTGGCAAATCCTTTTCATATACAAACAGATCAAGATGCAACTGGCTATTGTCTACTATTTCCGCGACTGGTGTAGTTACATCCACATATCTGCCAAGTTCCACCTTTACGCTGCTCACTACTCCACTGATAGGGCTGGTAATAGACAGTACGGAAACCAATTTCCCGTTCGATAGCCTTTCAGGAGCGAGTCCCATAAGTTGTATTTGTTGCTCCAATGTAGCCTTAGCTGTTCTCAACGTACTCAACTCGGTTTCTGCGGCCTGTAAATTCTTTAGCGCTCCTGCATTGCCTTCGGTCAGGTCTTTTTGCCTCTTTGCTTCCAATTCGGCTAAGCCGATTTTAGCTGATACGTTTAGGTAATCACTTTGTGTCTTGATGAATTCAGGGTTGGCAACAGTGGCGATCGTTTGCCCTTTTTTGACATAATTGCCAGGTTGCACAAGTAATGACTTAACGACACCACTGTACAATGAATTAATGCTCGCTTTGTTTTGGTTAGGCACTTTCAATACACCATTTGTTCTAAGCGCTGAGGTCAATTGTTTTTTTTCAATTGAGCCGAATTCGATGCCTATACTTTTGATCTGCTCTTCCGTAAGTGTGGCGATATTAGGGTTCCCGTGTTCGTCTGCATGAACTTGTTCCTCAGGTTCATTTACTTTGGTATTTTCCGTTCGTCCGCATGAAAACACCGTCGCAAGTATTATCGAGACTATCGCTATAATTAAAAACTTTTTCATGTCTATTTATTGATTGACGTAATAGTTGTATTGAATAACCGCCTGATTGTATGCGTTTAAGTTATCGAGGTAATTTTTCTGGATCTCGATCGCCTGTGAAAGGAACTGCGACAGTTCTGCAAAGCTGATTTCCCCGGCACGATATGCCAAAGAAGCTGCTTTAATGATCGCATCTGCCTGCCTTAAACCAGTTGTTTCGTAGAATAATACCAAACTTCTATTCTTTTCCACCTCGCCTTGCATCTGCAGTTTGCGACTGTTTACAAGCTGTTTGTCATATTCGTATTGCTTTTCTTGACTCAGTTTGTCAGCCTGCGCCACTTTTACTTTATTTTGGTAAGCATTTACCCCAAACAGAGGAAATGCTGCTGACACCGAAAATCCGGCGAAAGGATTTGCTGCACCCCATAACCGTTGACTAAAAAACCGGCCTGAAAACTCCGGCTTGTTTTCATTCTTTATCACTGCGATCCCGGCGTTCGCAATATTGACGCTTTGTTCTTGTCGATTAAGGACCGGGTGTAAGCTGTCATTTGCTATGACGGGCATGGCTAATTTTTCCAATGGCGTCACTACGGGCAGCACCAAATCATTCATATTGAGTAATTGCATCATTCCCTGCTGATGAATTTGTAGGTCCTGATTTATTTGCTTGCGTAATGCCCGCAGCTCCTCCAGCCGTACCTGGGCTGCGATACTATCTAATCCGGGGCTGTCGCCCGTTGTCACTTTCAACCTTGCGGCTTCATTCAGGGAATTATAAACGCTGTCTAAACGATTATATAGTTGCAACTTATCCTGTAAATACCAGAGTTGATAATAAACCGATCTTACATCTCTTTTGATGTCTGCATCAAGAACAGCAGTACCAGACTGATAATACTTTAACTGCTCACCGTAGAGTCTTTTTTGCGCATTATACAGGCCCGGCCATGCAATACTTTGGGACAAACCAATCTTTAAAATTCCGGTGTGATCACTTGGTCGCAAGTCTTCATTTTCTGCAAATACGCCGGTTTTGGGTAATGCCCTGGCAGTCTTGGTTTGGGCCTTACCCTTATTTATTTGTTGAGTATTTACCTGGTATTGCAGGTTGTTTTTTGCGAGCGTTATCGCTTCACTAATATTTATCCTTTTTATGGGTTTTTGCTCCTGTGCATTGCTGGGCATTGACGACAACAAAACTGCTGTAATAAGGGCTACAGCCATGTTCATTTTTATTTTTTTTGTTGATGAGAAAATAATGTAGAGCAATGGCAATACTATTAACGTCAGACATGTAGCAGAGATTAAGCCGCCAATTACCACTGTGGCTAAAGGCTTTTGCACCTCTGCCCCTGATCCTGTAGATAGTGCCATTGGAATAAACCCTAACGAGGCCACTGTCGCAGTCATCAATACGGGTCGCAAACGAATTTTTGTTCCTTCCAGGACTCTTTGAATGACGTCTTTGATTCCCTCTTTCTCCAATTGGTTAAAAGTGCTTATTAGAACGATACCATTTAACACTGCCACTCCAAATAGGGCAATAAACCCGACTCCTGCAGAAATGCTGAAGGGCATTCCTCTTAATAATAAGGCAAATACACCTCCTATAGTGCTCATGGGTATGGCTGTAAAAATCAATGCTGCTTCTTTAACAGAGCGGAAAGTGAGATATAGCATAAAGAATATTAGGAGTAGGGCCAGTGGCACAACAATCAGCAACCGCTCGGAGGCCCTTTGTAAGTTTTCGAACGTCCCTCCATAAGTATAGTAATAACCGGACGGCAGCTTTACCTTTTCATTCAACTTTTGTTGCGTTTCTTCTACTACACTCGCCACATCCCGCCCGCTTACATTGAAGCTGATATATATCCTTCGCTTACCAGCTTCACGACTGATTTGCGCTGGCCCTGTTTTAAATGATACGTTAGCTACTTGAGATAAAGGGATTTGGTTGCCGTTGCCTGTCGGCACATATAAGTTGCTGACGTCATTTAAACTCGACCGGTGGGTGCTGTCCAACCGCAATACCAGATCGAATCTTCTTTCATTCTCAAAAACAACTCCGGCTACTTCTCCGGCAAATGCCGTGCTTATAACATGATTGATGTCTTCAATATTCAAACCATATCGTGCCAGTCTTGCCCTGTCATATTCAATGGTTATTTGAGGCAATCCATCCACTCTCTCGACCTGGGGTTGTGTTATACCTTTAATGGGATTGATGACTTTCGCCACTTTGTCTGCGTAGAAGATCAGCGTATCGAGGTTTTCCCCAAAAATTTTTACGGCCACGTCCTGCCGTATGCCTGTCATTAATTCGTTAAAGCGCATTTGTATAGGTTGACTTGGCTCGGCAATAACTCCCGGTATAGTGGTAAGTTTATCTCTCATCATATCGGACAAAGCATAAAAGTCGTCGGTCGTAGTCCATTCTTTTTTTGGTTTCAAAATCACAATAAGATCCGATGCCTCCGGTGGCATGGGATCGGTGGCGATATCCGCAGCTCCTGTTTTGCCTATCACCATCTTCACTTCTGGAAATTCTCTCAGCATCCGTTCGGCCATCATTACCGTTTCCGTCGTTTGCGAAAGGGATGAACCCTGGGGCAACACGAATTCTATTGCATAATCTCCTTCTTCCAAAGTAGGTATAAACTCGCCACCCATATTTCTAAACAGTATTATTATAACAATTAACACTGCCACAGCAATGGAAATGACTGTATACTTTATTTGAATAGCCCCTTTAATCAACGGAGTATACATCCGCAGAAAAAAATCCATCATTTTATCGGAATATGTTCTTTTATTATTTATCTTTTTCGAGAGGAACAAAGCGCTCATCATGGGAATGTAAGTAAGTGACAATAGCAAGGCCCCAAGTATAGCAAATCCCACGGTTTGAGCCATGGGACGAAACATTTTTCCTTCCACACCTTCCAAAGAAAGAATCGGCAAATAAACCACGAGGATAATAATTTGCCCAAAGGCTGCCGAACTCATCATACGCCCGGCACTGCTTTCCACTGCATTATCCATTTGCTGTCGGGTTAATTTGCCGTTTAGCTTTTGACCCGCAAAATAGTGAAGGGTGGCTTCTACTATAATTACAGCCCCATCTACTATTAAGCCAAAATCAATGGCACCGAGGCTCATCAGGTTGGCGCTGACACCAAATAAATTCATTAATGACAATGCAAATAGTAGGGAAAGAGGAATCGCAGAAGCTACTATTAGACCTGCACGAAGGTTTCCTAAAAATAAAACCAACACCAATACTACAATCAATGCGCCTTCGATCAAGTTCGTCTTAACAGTACTAATAGCACGGTCAATTAAATTCGTTCGGTCTAAGAATGCTTCAATCTCGACGTCTTCCGGTAATGACTTGCGAATCGTTTGCATTCTTTCCTTTACTAACTTCACCACGGATGCGCTGTTGGCTCCCTTCATCATTAGAACAATGCCACCAACCACTTCTTTTTCCCCGTTATATGTTAATGCACCGTAACGAGGCGGCGAACCAAATTGCACTGTCGCCACATCTCGTATTAGTATAGGAATTTCGTTTTGTTGTTTGATCACGATATTTTCTATATCGGCAAAAGTCTTGATCAGGCCGACGCCTCTAATAAAATAGGCATTGGGCTTTCTGTCTATGTATGCGCCGCCTGTATTTTCATTATTCTTTTCAAGCGCAGTAAATATTTCAGGGATGGTTACGTTCATTGCCTTCAACCGCTCGGGGTTGACTGCCACTTCGTACTGTTTACTAATACCACCAAAGCCTGTTATTTCTGCCACGCCTACAATACCCGTTAGTTGTCTCGCCACAATCCAATCCTGCATGGTTCGTAAATCCATAGCAGAGTATTTTTGTTCACTACCTTTTTTTGGATGGATGACGTATTGATATATTTCTCCCAAACCAGTAGTAACAGGGGCCAGTTCAGGCTTCCCCATTTCCTTCGGAATCTGCTCTTCGGCTTCTCTAAGTTTTTCTGAAATTAGTTGCCTCGCAAAGTATATGTTGATACTTTCTTTGAATACTATCGTTATGACACTTAGACCAAAACGTGAAAACGAGCGGATTTCCTCAATGCCCTGAATATTAGACAGCGATCTTTCAACCGGATAGGTAATAAATTGTTCAACTTCTTGTGCTGCTAACGTTGGAGCGCGGGTAATAACCTGTACCTGGTTATTGGTTACATCGGGTAAGGCGTCAACCGGCAATTTGCTTGCACTCCATAAGCCCCAGATAATGAGTGCAAGGGTCATTACGCCAATTATGAGTTTATTCTTTATACTAAAGTGAATTATTCTGTTTAGCATGTTAAATAGTGGTTTGATAGATCATGGCACGGTATGAACACGATACAGTCATTGAAACAAAAAATGATGGTGCCGGTGAAAAAGGAAGTGAGCCTTTCTTCAGCTCACTCGGCCTACTTCTCCGGTTGGAATTACAGGTGAATGACTACGCCGAATATCTCAATACATACAGAGATAGCATCAGAGTAATACCAAATTGTAATAAACAGAATTAAACTAATTGGGGAGGCTGCCAGACAGGCAGAGAAATTTCAACGATATCCGCATTATAGAATGACACAGATTTGTTCAAGGTAAGAGAGAACTGCTTAACGACAGTGGGTACCTGATGATTTATTGAAAAGCCCGCGCAGCAATTGCAGGAGCAAAATGGAGAACAGTCATCATTGTGGTCTTGCTGCTGCTGGTGTTTATCTATTTGATGAACACCAGTTTTAGTATTCGCAGTGGATTTCGCAAAAGCTGCCCGATCCATACAGGGTATAGAACTGAGCGCCAAAACCAGCAATGCCATTATAATAGCAGCGATCTTCATGGGCTGCAAAAGTAACGACATCCGGCAAATTTCCCGACTTTTTTGGCTTTTAAAAAAGTTACTTGGTTGCAAATCAATAAAGGTTGGGTTTTTTGTGCGTGTATTACACCGTAAAGCGACTCACCAGGTTCTGAGCACCCTTGTTATAAACTCTCTCCGGGTTTGCGTTTTTCTACTATTGTTCATACTAGAATGTTCAATTGTCTAAGTGATAATCGTTTGCTTGGATTGTCCGATCGCCCTGCCAAAGAAGCGATTCGGCTTAATGTCAAAAAATTAAGGGTGATAACGGAGAAGCCCACCTGTAATATCAGAAAGGAGAAGTCATGAGGTAAGGGGGAAGAGGATAATGAATATATCAAATTCATTCGTATTCGGAGTTAGGATCTTCTTCCCGGGATCTAACGGGTCATTTTACAGAAACACATAAAGAACTTCGGACCTGAACGACTACAAAAACTCCCAAGTTGTGGGAGAGATAATAAACGATATCATAGGGGGAAGCATTACTTTACGCTTATGAAAAATTCAATCTTAATCACGCTATTTGTAATTGTTGGAGGTTTCAATCTTGTTTCCGCCCAAACGGCGAAATTGAAAAAATCGATTGAAACAGAGGTGAGAAAACTAGACAGCCTGCATGCGGCTGCAGTTTTGAGCGGGGATCTAAAGGAAATGGACAAATACTGGACAAAAGACTTTATGGTTACTAATCCTTTTAATGAAATTGATAGAGCTAATAGAATTCGTACGGGAGCTGTTACCTACAGTTCGTTTCAACGAATATGCGAGGCGGTACAAATACATGGAAATACTGCTGTGTTAATGGGTAAAGAGATCGTGGTACCAAAAGGGAAATCTCCCGATGCCGGAAGGACAATTAATAGGCGTTATACCAATATATGGATCAAACTAGATGGGCGGTGGAGACTTGTAGCAAGGCAAGCCAGTGTGATTTGTTCATAGGAACATCAGTATATTTCGACGATCATCAATTTTGTCTTATTGCCTGCAGATAGGCCTCCATTGGGACCATACCCATTGATGCACGAAGACGGTTTAAATGGTTAGTGTCTTCCAGCGTCTTTGGCATGGGATTGTGGTCTTTATCATAAAAAACCTGAGATCCATATTTCTGTTGGCCCGACTTTCGAAATTGTACTCTGTCAGCAAGCATTGCATAGTACTGAGATCGCGTTTTACCTTCTTCAGCGGCTGCTTTCAAAATAGGAAGCATTCTCTCTTGCAAATGGGGCTTTTCGTCTGCATGCTGGATAGCCAGGAATAGTGTGGCATTTGCTTTGGCATTTATCACGCCAATTGGGAGCCAGCCCAAGCTGTCAATTATTTCTGCCACAAAAACGGATTGCAGAGCATCACGGTTCATGGCCAGAGATGCGAGAGAGTCAATTTCAGTCTGGTGGCTCGCTTTGCCAGATGTTTTTAATAATGAATCGATCCTGAGTCGAACAGTCTGGTCGTCATCAAAAAGCGCATCTAACTTGTCAGACAAAGCCGTCATATATTTTGGACCTGACTGAATGACGCTGTCATTGTATACATGAATCAGGTCTTTCCAACCAGTAATATTTTCCAGGCTGCTCTCAGAACTATCTTCTGAAATTTTCTTCAACTCATAGTAGGTATCGGCATCGACACTAGTCGCACGAGAGAGTAAGATACCTACCTGGTCTTTCGCAAAGGAAATGTCCTCAGCAAACACGGATGCTCTCAGCGCACGAACTCTTTCCCGATCTTTGACACATTTAGGAAACTCTAGAAATGCAGTTTTAAAGAAACTGAGCGACCCTGAATAATCTCGATGAAATGACGAAACGTCCGCTGAAGATATCAACTCATAATACTTCCCGTTATCATTTTGGACCGGCGAGCTTTTTGGCATCATCAATGTCGCCGTCAAGGCGCTAAATAAAATCGATTTCATTATGGCCGGGTATTTTAATACAGTGAATAGATTATCAATAAATAGTAGTAGCCGGTTGAATTGTTGATTTCGAAACGTTGGTGGTCGACTTCTTGTGGCGTTAGAATGAATTGAGAGGACCACCAGATCGAGAACCTTTTGTTTGGCCAGTTTTGGAATTGCCGGGACCTGATGATAATTCCATAACATTTTCGGCCACTACTTTTTTCTTTTAAAATACTTTTTGGGCACATGCCGCTAAACACGTCAAACTCCGGTCATAATGCGATTGGTCGGCATAACCGAATGACGAATGAAGCGGTTGGGATATTTAGTGCTCACAGCGTCGACTTTGAGGCCTTGTCAGAAAAATGCCATCATTCTTTTGATAAGAGCAACCACGGGCGCGAATTATCGGCTTAAAAGCCCTGCGTCCAGGACATATTGTGAACCCGTCACATACCTGGATTGATCTGACGACAGGAATACGACTGCATGTGCTACATCCTCAGCCTCCACCCAGGGCACATTGATCAGGTTGCCCGCACTTCGTTCAGCCACTTCTTGTGGACTAAGACCTTCCAATTTTGCAAGTCCATCGTTCATGGGTGTGTTGACGCCGGTAGGATGAATGGAAATAACCCTGATATTGTAAGGTGCGAGTTCGATAGCCCATGATTTCGTCAATCCGGTGAGTCCCCACTTGGAGGCTGCATAATGACTCAACCTGTTCATCCCGCGCAAACCTGCTATCGAAGAATTATTGATAATGACTCCGGATTTTTGTGAGATCATCAGGGGGATAATCCTTCGCGCCACCATCCATGGCCCTTTCAGGTTGATATCGATCATAATATCCCATTCCTCCTCCTTGAGTTCCAGTACCGGGCCGTAGGCGCAGATGCCTGCATTATTGAATAGAATATCGACACGTCCAAATTCTTCTTTGGTGAAGTTCACTGCCCTCTGTATGTCGGCGTCGACACGAACATCACCGACAAATGCCATGCATCGCACTCCGATTTCTCTACAGTCTTCCTGCAATTTATTCAGTTCCGTTTCAGAACCCAGTTCGTAACCCGGATAGCTGATCGTTTGACCAATATCGTAGGCGACGATATTCACGCCTTGTTTTGCCAGTGCAATGGCAGTAGCTCTTCCCTGACCATGGGCGGCACCAGTAATAAAAGCAACTTTCCCTTCAAGATCTTTATGCATGTTCACCGATAGATTTTACGGGTGGTAAAAAAGGAAGAAGGTAATCATCCAGTTCTGTCTCTATCACATTATTGAATACGTTGGTGGCGATCATCTGACCGGCGAAGGCAACTAAGATCACTACGTCTGCTTTTGAAAAGAGCGCATCCACAGGATTATACTCATGATCGGCGATATGTCCCTGGGTTTTTCCAATGGCCCCACCGAACGTGATGATCTTATTTTCGGTTTCTGTCAGCTCCAGCGTTTCCGGGCTGTGGCCTGCATCAATGATAATTTTACGAAAAAAGGTAGAGCATAAAGGGCAATCAGTAGCGTGCGAGACGGCATAGGCAAAGAAGGATGCCAGTTTTTTGCCCAATATTCTTTCAACTTCTTCATACAACACATACCATTGCATATACACTTCAAACGCCTTCAATGAGTGAGCCAGGGTTGCCTTCATATTTGTGATCCGACCCCTGTGTTCCCTTACGTGCTTCTCAAAGGCTTCCCTGATGGGATGCGTTTGCTGGCCTTCGTTAAGAGGTAATATCCTCGCCATGGATAACGATTGAAATGAATGAATTGCTATATTGTAAATGTAAATACTTTTAAATGTTCACCAGTTTGGTAGACTAAGCAGCCTGGCGAATATATCCTTAGCTAATCTTTTCACGGGAGCTCTATAATTTTTAGGTTGCGAAAATGAATTTCAGCACCTTCTGATTCCAGGCACAGATAGCCTTTTCTTGCGGTTGACTTGCTTATGCCGTTTACGAACTTGCCGTTTACCGAGAGTTTAATAACACCATCCACACATACAACCGTATAGCTATTCCATTCCCCTTTCCCTTTGCATCGGTTTTCAATTGACATACTCCGGGTCCCTCTGGGATTATCCGGAACAGTTTCTACACCTCCCACACCAAAAAGTTCACCATGTACGTATGCAATGGGCGGTTTTATTCCGTCCTGGACGTTCTGATTAACCCAGTCAAGTTCCAGCATTTGTACTTCGACTCCTCCGGGTAAACGGGATTCTTCATCCGGCTTGGCGTCACTCCATACAAACACACCCGAATTACCACCGGCTTCCATATGCTTCCATTCAATCTGCAAGATGAAATTCTCGAATTGCTTTTCTGACCGCATAATCCCAATGGGCTTACCGGTACATATCAGTAAATCGTTCTTTTTTTTCCAGGTATCTGGATCTGTGTTCACGTTCACCCAGTTCAGTGGGTTCTCTTTGTTCTTTGAACCTGACCTAAGCTGGCTAAGTTCCAGTTCACTACCGAACACAATGGATTGTGCACGCAGGAGGCAATTGTGGTTCAATATAAAAAAGAAGAAAAGTCCAATTCTTACGATCAATTTCATTTCGGGGTATTTTTAAAACATCATCAACTGAACTGGGAAATACCTGGTTTAGCAATGGGAGGTCCCTTCCAGTTGAGATCCCAGGTATAGTCCTCAGTTTTGGGTCCTAACGTTTCATTGGAATTTAAAGCCTGTTCCCAGGTAATTGTTTGTCCGGTATAAGCGACCATCCGACCTAAAATGCCAATCATAGTGCTGTTAGCCATCCACTCACCGTCGTTCATCGGCTTGCCATTGCGTATCGAAGCAAAAAGTTCATCGTGCTCCGTTTGGTACATGTCGTTTTTGGGACCCGTATATTGCCAGGGGTGTTTCCCAGTGATTTCATGCTTACTGCCGACGTTTATCAATGCAGAACCGTCCGTACCCAGAATATCAACGCTGTTGCGATGTGATGTTTTTTCCTGCTGCCGGGCAAAGTGAAATCCTTTAGCACCCTTTGCATACTCAAACTCCAGGGCAAAATGATCATATATATTACCGTACTTATCATCCACCCGGACCTGTCGACCACCCGTGCCGGTAGCTTTAAGAGGCATTTTGTCGCCCATGGCCCACGACATCAAATCTAAACTGTGAACGGCCATTTCAACGAGAAAATCCCCGGAAAGCCAATTGTAATAGTACCAGTTACGCATTTGATTGGTCATATTTGACCAGTTCTCCTGCCGGGGTTTATACCAAAGTTCTCCTCCATTACGAAATGTTGATACCGTTTTGATGTCACCGATGTCTCCTTTCAAAATCTTTCCAAAAATCGCCCGGCTGGGTGAATCATAACGAAAGCAGAAACCGGAAACCAAGGAAAGTTTTTTCTCCTGCGCTTTTTTGGCGGCCGCTAAAACTTTACGCACCCCTGGGGCGTCAACAGCAACGGGCTTTTCACAAAAAACGTGTTTGCCGGCATCAACTGCCGCCATTAAATGATCTGGCCGAAATGCGGGAGGAGTAGTTAATAACACCACGTCTACGCCTGATTGGATAACTTTTAAATAGGCATCAAAGCCGACAAACTTATTTTGATTGTCTACTTTCACCTTGTCCTTAACTTCTTTAATGAGTTCCTGATACGACTCGTCTAATCGATCTTGAAAAACATCACCCATGGCGGTTAATACCACATCAGGGTCCGCTTGCACTGCCTGTAAGGCAGCACCCGTTCCTCTGCCGCCACAACCAACCAGGCCAACTTTAAGTGTAGGTTTTTTTGTATTACCCAATGGAGCCGATACACTGGAGTGATAAGCAAGTGTACTGCCGATCAAGGCAATGCCTGAATTTTTCAAAAACGATCGACGATCCCGAATTAGGTTTTTATTCTTGTTCATGGTGTTCTATTTGTAAAGTATATGATCAGCTTAACCTTAGGTTTGAGCAAAATTCTCTCAATGCTTTTTCTCTTCAAGGATTAGTCATGAATAATCTCTTTCCTGAAAGCGACTCTTTCTTCCATACTTATTTCCCATATTAGTTAAAAGGTATTGAAAAAAACTTTTATCTCATTATTCTGAGCAAAAACTATAGAATTTAATTGGACAAAGTATCCGGATTCTTTCTGTAGAATATTTTTGTGTGATGCAAATGGGTGGGAAATTTTTGAAGTAAAGAATTTGAAGACCAAAAAAGAGTTATTCGGGAAACATATCAAATTCTTACATTGATCGTGATATTCTGATAGATGATCATTGAATTTAGTGAGGGGAAGTTGACAACAATGACCCCGAATTTTTTAGAATTCTCTGGGAATTTGGGCAGCGACTCTTATGTGGGTTGACGTGAGTGGATATTTTGAGATCTGACAGGGGCTTGAAATAGCAGGTTGGGATCGTTAAAGCAGAAAGAAAACAACTGCTGCCTACAAGAAGATAGCCTAATGAAAAGGGTGGTTTTAGTAAACCAACGAGTTTTTCTCAGCCGAATAAATTTAATCCTCCAATCCGGCGAGCAGATTATTAATCTTCAAGCACTTCCTTAGGAGGATCTTTTGGCTCTTCTTGTCCATTATGGCAGGAATAGCAGGTGATCTTCCCTTCCTTATCGTCCTTGAAATATTTTCTGTTAATACGCTTCGTCATTCGCATCATACCACGCGCAATATCTTTGTGCTCTTTTTCATCGCTTGCAAAATCCAGCTTCTTAGGATCCGTTTTACTTTCGATGTGGCAAAAATTGCATTTGACACCCAAAGCAGTCTTAAATTGTTTCATTGTTATTTCCAATTCATCCTTACTGATGTTCTTGTCTAACACTTTTAGATTCTTAAATTTCGGTTCGTCGGTAAAACTTAGAGAACAGAATGCTATAACAAGAATGACTAAAGACAGAACGAGCATTTTATGCATATTCGCGGATTTATTTTTTGAATTTACTGAAATTTTTCTTTCTGCAAAAACATCTTTCAACTCAAGGCGACCTGGCCAGAGCAGTTTCTAAAGTACGAAGGCTACTTTAAAGAAATTAAGGTGAAGGAGAATTTGGTTCACTATTTTTGATCCTTGCTGGCAAATAGCACTAAGCAGCTTGACATGAAAAGCGAGGTTTTCACTTTGATTGATATATTAGGAACTACGGCTTTTAGCGTTTCAGGCGTGTTTGCGGCAATGGAAAAAAAGCTTGATATTTTTGGAATTTTTATCATCGCCTTTATTACGGCAATTGGTGGCGGAACTATTCGTGATGTGATCATTGGGGATTTCCCCGTCGCCTGGATGCGCTCTAATAATTATAGTATTGTAATTTTCCTCAGCGCGTCCATTGCTATATTGTTTTATAAGCGGATCAAAGATTACGGCAGGATCTTACTTTTGTTTGATTCGATAGGCATTGGTTTTTTTACTGTGCTAGGAATTCATAAAGGAATTGATTTTGACTTCTCTCCGGGATTGTGTGTTGCCCTTGGAACAATAACAGCCTGTTTTGGTGGGTTGATAAGAGACATAACCTTAAATCAAATTCCCCACATCTTTCATAAGGAGATTTATGCTACGGCCTGTATTTTTGGCGGGACTCTATACTTTGCTCTTCTAAAAATGAGTTTGCCGGGATCGGTCCTCGACGCAATCTGCATATCGATAATTGTCCTTGTCCGGTTGATAGCAGTAAAATACAATTGGAGTCTTCCTGTTATATATCGTTCTGATAAAAAGGAATAATTCCGTGTTTCCCTTTTCCCTGGAATTCCTTAATCTTTTCCTGTCATATACTTCTTTGCTTTGGGGTCTGGCGCGATCCATTCTTCTTTACATAATCATAGATTTTTTTTATAGGATCTACAAATTGTCCGAAAGGATCCCTGTCTTTTGAATTACAATGTTGTTAATCTGCGTTAGGTACATCTTCTAAGCTGTAGTAAATTTTTAATCCTCGTTCCGTAGCTATTCTCACATCCTCATCCGCTCCTTTTGAAGCGCCTTGGATACGAAGAACCGCGTCACATTTTTCCAGAAGTCTATGAGCGATCGGATACTGAACTTCCACCCACGCTTCGTCACCAGCTTTGGTAGAGCCTGCAAGATGAATTAATGGCAAAGCAACCCATTCCCCAATCACCGGAACGTGTCCCTTTCTGAATAATGGTAATGCAACAGATTCAAGCTTGTTTAAGTTTTGCTGCATTAGGGTCGCATCATCATTTGTGCCGCTCCTGTATGGTCCTGCAATTAGTATGAGCATGGTTGTAAATTTTTAGTATCACAAAGGACGGTAGAAATTTTCGCTCGGGAGTTAAGGTAGATTAAGAAGTTCTTTTGCTTTTATTTTTCCTGATCGCACTTAAAAATTCAGGTGTGATGCCTAAGTAGGAGGCAATTTGTTTTTGAGTAACAGCATTGGCAATATGTGGATATTTGTTCAGAAAACTATCATACCTGTCTTCTGCTGACAATGACAAATTCTCAATCACTCTTAATTGCTCTCTTGTGTAAGCGTTCTGCATAAGTATTCTGAAAAACCTTTCAAACTTTGGCACATTGGAATATAATTTTTCCAAATGTTTTTTACTCAATTGAAATATGCAACTGTCCTCGATTGCTTCTATATGCATCATCGCTGGCTTTTCGTTCAAAAAGCAAAACATATCGGTTACCCACCAGTCGGCTACTGCAAACATTATTGTCGCTTCCTTGCCTTCTTTGTCTATATGATAGGCTCTTAATGCTCCGCTATTAACAAAATTTATGTATTTGCAAACTTGCCCTTCTCTTAAAATCAAGGTCTTTTTTGATACATTCTTCTTTGTAATTAATCCCGTAAAAACGTTCACTTCTTTTTCGTCAAGGTCAATGTGCTTAGATATATTTTTGAAGATCAAGTCATGTATCATCTGTCAAAAATAATGGAACATTTACAGTATCTTTTTGGAGTATGAGTGGCAAAGCAAATATGCTTCTATGTTTTAAGAAGAGAAAACTAATTGAATCGCAGCAGTTGACAAATTTCGTTATTGATGAGTATGCCTTCATTTTTTCTCCGACGCTGTACGAAGCAGTACTATTCCATGGCGGGGTACACTGGTTGAAAAGTCGTTCTGGAAACTTCCCAAGTCCTGTTGGCGCCAGACATCACGAAGACGCTGGGTTGGCTCAATATTCAAATCAGTCCAACGCGCAGTGATGTTCTCAGGCCATTCCCCCTTATTGCATAAACCAATCGCCCTGCTGCCGTCTTCCATATTCTTTATCATGATGAATGTGTTCTCCGAAAGAGTAACAACTGTTGCGCATTTGCCTAATGGATCCTGGTTGATGTCTATTACTTCAGGGTTACAAAGTATGTTTAATGTGAAATCATTCAGTTTTGTAAGGTCGCCGCTATAAATTAAGGGGGCGGCGAGCAGGCACCACAGAGACATAA
>Ga0193742_1000654_pt1 | contig 22530 bp, 16 predicted proteins | sample L2c1metaG_FD_165511 | JGI IMG/M metagenome (GOLD analysis project Ga0193742, IMG submission 165511) | Soil microbial communities from a riparian zone of the East river system, Colorado, United States - L2c1 | ecosystem: Environmental > Terrestrial > Soil > Riparian zone | place: USA: East River... | reverse complement strand
GAAGAACAGGCCAAAGCTCATAATCTGTATCCCTACATCACATGGGACGATATACTTCAGAGGCGCATTCACCAGACTAAAGACTCTAAGTCATTTGCCGATGCGGTAAAAGATGTAACCAAGAGCGGTAGGAGCCAATAATTGGCGACTTGCTGGATTCTATATGCCAGTGAGGTTGTTCAAACGGGATGAGGTTGAGAGTTCACGCTCGTCGGGGTAATCCCTCGGTACCTCGACGAACGTGACATCCCCACTGTCTAGTGCGGCCTCGACGACCTCAATCGAAACTGTGTGAAGTTGATTTACGTCCAACATCACAGTGCAAGGCTGCAATGAAAGACGATATGTCGTGGAAGCTCTCGGAAGAGGGCCGGATTGCCTCGGAGACGAGATGGAATTTCCCCTCAGTCTGGAATTGACGTCCGTGGCATCTGGGTTGTGACACTAACTGACATCTACACGCACTGATGGCGACCGTCTTCTTTGACGTTACCCGTGGGGTAAAGTTCAAGGTCTGTGCGAGGAAAGACTGCGGACGGCCATTTCCTCTTACAAGCAAACACAAGAGAAAGTTTTTCGGGCATCGTTGCGCTCACACAGTTGTTATGCGAAAGAAACGCAGGAGCGATAAGAACGAGAGCCGTGCCAAGAGCTAAAGGGCTTGCGTCGGGTTTACATCCTGCCTTCGACTCCATGCAGCTTTCGGATACCGCGCCTCGTCTATGAGCGGGTGAAGCGACGGTATGAGGTTCAATAACCGCTTTGTAGCTTCCATCCGTTGATGATGCTTTGCAGCCTTTCTCTCTCGGCGTCTGCATACGCTCGTGCGCGGTCGTTGTAGATATCAACCTCCGCGTTGGGGTTATTGGCTATGAAATCCGGGTCCTCCTGCTCAACGTCGCCACCGAATATGCGAACCTCAAAGACGCGGTCACGTTTTACTACGGCGATCTGGCGGTATTGGTTTCCTGGTTGGGTGGGTGAATACAAGACGAGATTCTTGAGAACCGTTTGCATGGTGGGGAGTGTATCCAGCGCCGCCTTCGTCACTGCATCCCACATTCTATGTACGAAGATGCACACTAAATCGGTTCTTTGAGTATTCACGCTTTAGGATGTTTTAGAATTGGCTACGGAGTGAACTCATCACGTAATTCATTGATTTTATTGGTGGTGGAGAGACAGGGATTCTAATCATAAGTGGAATTTCTTTAGTAAATTCGCGCACCTCAATGCATATGGTATCATTTTTGCAGAGGAGTGCAGGTGTGCTCATCGCTTGGCCCATCTCCTCGCCTTCTCCATGGTCCTTCGGATGTAGGCAGCTCGTTTTGTAGGGCTGGGATCGGGGGAGAGGTAATCGTCTTCAAGGGCACATCCGATCCGGTCCTCGGTCATGCCATTGGCAAAGCGGCGACACAGAAAGCGATGTCGGCGGCGGCGGGACGGTCCTGGTACTTGGTTGAGCTTCGGAATCGCTCAAGAGATAGGTTCGATAACCGCGGGCCCCTTCGGGGGGAAAGAGAACTTTGCAGACGCCTTGCTTCGTGTTCCTGCTCGCGGGCCTCGTAGAGCGTCGTTATATCTCGCTCGAAGGCCTCCGCCATCGGGTATCTCTGTAGTCGCGCTCTGGCTTGGACACGAGAGCATCGAGACCACAACGGTTATCTGCATACAAACCTGGCGCTGAAGGAAAAGCCCTCGCCAAGGTCGTGCCATCAGGCGCTGCATTCAAGCGCTTTCAGCCTGATGACAGCCTCCTCGCCTTCCTGGATCGCTCTAACCACGTTGTCATAACCGTAATCATCCGGGGCGATAGTGCTAATGCCCCGGATGATTGGAGAGCGCATTGGCGACGATGGGCTAATGACGAATAGGAGCATCGGCAAACCCAACGTCAATATTCAAATTAAATACGAATCGCATTAGCCATGGCCGCTTACATCGAGCAAGTCTAGTACCCCTTGACAGCCGACAGGGAAACGGATCATTCTCTTGTAGATTGTCGAGAGGAACATGCCGGCCACCGACTTACTCCATGGAACTCTGGATTTGCTTATTTTGCGAACGCTCGCACTTGCGCCCATGCATGGATGGGGTATTGCACAACGAATCCGCCAGGTATCCGAGGACGCCCTTCAGGTTGGACAGGGGTCCCTCTATCCCGCGCTCCACCGGCTTGAGTACAAGGGCTGGATTCAAGCGGATTGGGGTGCTTCGGAAAATAATCGACGTGCCAAGTACTACTCGCTGACGCGAACGGGGCGAAAGCAACTCGAAGCCGAGCTTGAAGACTGGCATCGTATCTCCACCGCTATCACACTCGTGCTCAGGTAGGAGTCTCTGTGCTTAAAGAATGGCTGACCCGCCTTCGTTATTTAGTAGTTGCGAAGCCGCATTCTGAAATCGATGAAGAACTCAGGTTTCATCTGGAACAGCAGATTCAGGTAAATCTCACCGCTGGGATGGTACCCGACGAGGCCCGCAGGCAGGCAGTGATTGCCTTCGGAGGCATAGAGCGCGCAAGGGAGCAGTCCCATGCGCAGCGCCCTGGCTATATTCTAGAAACGATAATGCAGGATATTCGCTACAGCCTTCGCGGCTTCCGGCGGAATCCGATCTTCACTCTCACTATTGTTGTGACCCTCATGCTCGGTATTGGAGCAACCACAGCAATATTCAGCTTGGTAGATCGAATCTTATTTCGCCCATTACCCTACGCGGATGCCGACCGGCTAGTCTCAGTTGGTCTAGTACATTCGCTTGAAGCCGAATTCATGTTGGGCTACTTTTACTATGACTGGCAACGCAATCAAAAGCCTTTTGAGGGACTCACGTCTGAAGATGCTAGCACCAGTGAGTGTGACCTAACGGAGAAGAATCCTGCACAACTCAGCTGCGAGTCGATAGAAGGCAATTTTCTCCCCGCCCTGGGCGTCTTTCCTATTTTGGGGCGCAACTTTACCCCAGAAGAAAGTCGCCCCAATGGGCCACGAGTAGCGATCATCTCCTATGGGCTGTGGCTCAATCGTTACAACTTAAGCCGTGACCTCTTGGACAAGACCATTGACGTCGACGGAAAATCAGTCCGTGTGGTTGGCGTGTTACCTAAAGACTTCGAGATGCCACGGCTTCAAGTCGTCGACATATTGTTTCCAAGAACTGCTGACGAGATGACCGACCGTACATCCAATGGCGGCCTTGGAGGGCCGAGACGGGCTTTCGCACGACTCAAACCGGGAGTGAGCATTCAACAAGCTGAGGCAGAGTTGCAACCCCTCTTCCAGCAAGCGTTGAAGCGTGTCCCCGCAGATATTCGTTATGACTTTCATCTCAAAGTTCGTTCCCTGCGCGATAAACAGATGCAGAATATCCGAACGACTGCATGGGTTCTTTTAGGTGCGGTTCTCGCCGTACTGATCATCGCCTGCTCCAATGTGGCAGGCCTCCTCATGGCGCGGGGTGCGATGCGACAACGGGAACTCGCAGTCCGCGCCGCTCTCGGAGCAAGTCGTCTCCGGCTTGCACGTCAGGCATTTACGGAATCGCTGCTACTTTCAATCGCCGGAGCGATAACGGGATCAGCACTCGCAGAGGGTTTACTTCGTCTTTTCATCGCGATTGCCCCCGCAAGCATTCCATACCTTGATCAAATTCACCTTGACCTCCGAATCATTAGCGTCACAATCTTCCTTTCGGTGATCTGTGGTTTACTATTCGGCCTTGCGCCAGCACTGCAAAATCCACGTAACAGCATGTTGGGTGGGCGATCTCTTTCCGTTGTCTCCCATGCAACTTTGCGACAGTGGCTGGTTATTACACAGATTGCAGCAAGCATGATTCTGCTGACTGGCTCAATACTCTTGCTGCGTAGCTTCCGTAATCTTGAAGATCAGAACCTAGGTATGCGGACTGACAATACGCTCACTGCCAGCATCACCTTGGGTGAACACAACTATCCGACGCCTGCGAGCAGGCTCAACTTCTTCCAAGAACTCAGTACGAAACTCCGGTTCGGTCCTGGCATCACCATGGTTTCAGTCAGTGACTCCCTTCCTCCTGACGGTGGTCATTTTGGTGGCCGTCTCGACGTGATCGTCGTTGCTAACAAACCTGCACTAAGCATTACCGGAGTTGTAGCTTCACGTCTCGTTTCACCCGAATACTTCCGCGCTCTGGACATCCCCATCGTGCAGGGCGAGGGATTCCGCGAAGAATACATGACCTTGAATCAGCATTTCGTCGTCATTAGTAAACGTCTTGCGAAGCTATTCTTCCCGCACGAGAATCCCATCGGGCAGCAGATTCGGTTCGGGAAAGATACCTCCGAACCCTGGAATGTGATTGTCGGAGTCGCAGCAGATGTAAAAAATGGCGGCCTCACAAAGGAAGAGGTGCCTGAATATTACAGGCTCCGTCGAAATCTTCCGGACGACTGGGGCCAAGGAGGCGTCTGGGGTAAAACCTCCGTGGTCGTAGTTCGAAGCTCGCTTCCCGCAGACGAGACATCGCGCTGGCTGCGCTCGCAGGTAGCCGCGCTCAATCCGACGTTGCCAGTCAATATTGCCACGTTACATCAAAGAGTCACTAAGCTCGCTGACCAACCTCGGTTTCAGACTCTCCTCGTAGGTTTCTTCGCTGCATCTGGCCTTGTTTTGGCGCTTATCGGACTCTATGGAGTGATCTCTTTCTTGGTAACGCAACGCACACAGGAAATTGGTGTGCGCTTGGCTTTAGGAGCGAACAAAATTGATATTTTGCGACTTGTGATCTGGCAAAGTCTAAGATTGATCCTGGCCGGAACTGTACTTGGTCTGATTGGCGCGTTAGCGACGACACGAGTTTTATCGAGCCAATTATTCGGCATAGATGCGCACGACCCTCTTACGTTTGTCGTCGTGACGATGTTGCTGGTCTTAACTGCGCTTTTGGCAACTCTACTGCCGGCCAGGTCCGCAAGCAAAGTAGACCCGATGATCGCATTGCGATGCGAGTAAATGTATCGATGACTTTTCAGATGTTGAGAACAAGGCCAATTCACTCATGGGGCGAGCTTGAGTGACTCTGTTGCCCTCGGAGGTCATCGCCCCTCGATTATGTTGAGTGCATCGGCATACCAATCACATCCTCCCTATCTCTATTTCGCACGCTTAACATAATCCGGCGCTTCACACAGTAAGGATGGAACTCTGTGGCTATACCGTCCACAACCTCCATCTCAAAAGTTTCTCGATAACCCCGTTTTCGGGCGTAATGGCTTGGATCTGTTTTCCACTCTATGGACTGAGTAGCGTATCAGTGCAACAGAACGAGGCTTACTTCTTTACACCCTTCACATTTTGACCACACTGATGCAGGATGATGTAAGACGCCTGGCCTTTACCGTCGGTGACGAATTCCAGCTGGCTCTTCATCACTTTCAGAAGAACTTGGTCTGCGATTCAGGGAACAGGGGGAACTTCGGTTGCTCTTTGGCTCCTGGCATCACAATAAGCCCTTCCGCCATCAATTGTTCGCCTTCCAAAGTAACCGCGATGCTGAAGTCGGGAGAAAATTAGTAGTTTCCGACATACTGCGCCAACATGGCGGGATCGAGCTTGACCTGAGTATGAATGAAAATCCCCCTTTGAGGGATCGAAGTCACTCTGGCAGTGTCCATTGTCTCGCATCTTGGGTTAAATCTATAGGTCGACATCCTATCTGCAAAAGAACTTCTTCGAGTCGTTCATGCGAGAGGATAAGAATGCCGCCGTCTTCCGGACTCTCGCGGATATATAAGGAGATACCGGTAACTGCCCGTTCGGTAAGCGTCGTAATCGGATCCTCCAATGATTTGGTTGTAAGTAGCGGAACATACCACGGAAAGATCCGAAAGATGCGTTCATTTATAAAGTGTAGGAAAAGATCCTTCAGGTTATAAAGCAGCTTATCTGTATCTATCCCGCTCACAATCTGGATGCTTGTGCCAGTGCCGGCCATGATTTCCATTGCATCCAGGCAAGCGTTTGTGCCGGTAGTTATACGGAAAAGGGTATGGATCCGTGAATTCGCCGGAGATCCTGGATCCATCTCCATCAATGCTTCGGAAGTCATCATGCGCGGAGCGGGAAGGTGTGTCCATACGCCTAATATGGTTTCAGGCAACCATGCAGGAGCATGATCTGCGAATAACTCATTGACTTTTTGAGATCTCGCTTGGTGCAAAGCCACGTAACTCTCATGCACACAACCTTTGTGCACCACGAAATGCGAGACGAGATTGCTAAGGAAGCGGCGTATCCCGTCATAGGAATCGGGTCGAAGACCCAAAGGAGCCGCCAATAAATAGTGCTGGCCGAGGGAGTTGGCACCTATACATTCCAGTGTCAGGCAAGGAGCGTAGAGGCGTGTGTCCTCTGTCTCTTTGTCGTTTTCACCGTTTCCAGCCTGTTGTTTATGCGATTCGATCATCCTTCCCAATACCTGTAACCATCGTCGCGCAGCGATGCGACGACCTGCACAATTCCGGATAAAAGCTCCGGCTTCGCCGCAAGCAACATGCCATCGTCCTCAGGACTCTCTCGCAGGTAAACATCGAAGAGTTGAAACCACGATGCGCGTTCCTCCACCGTGCTATGAAATATTTCTGCGCTCGAAAGTCTGGGTAACAGAAATGGGATTCCATCGTATTCAAGGTTGCCTTTCAATAGCCTTCCGAAAACCTCTTTTGTCTTTTGCCCAAACGCCACTCTTTGCAGAAGCTTTTGAGGATTTTGCTTTCGCGACCCCATGACGGTATTCCAGTGCGCCATTGCCGGATGATTGCGAATAAAGGGTGGCGGATCGAATGGTTTTTGCGGATCCAGGCCTTCCACCAGTGCGACCATACGAGTATCTTTACGTAGAAAAGCAGGAAGCTTTAAACGGGAGATCATATTCTGCATATCTTTGAATTCTTCCTGATTCTCCCCGGACGGGGGTATCAGGAGCATGGTCATGCCGCCAAATCCAAAATATGTGGTGCGCAAGGCCGCAGTATCGCCGCGAAACCAACAGACACGGGACGCGCTCATCCCGTAAAAGTCATAGGTCGCTTCACCTTTGATCAGAAGATCAATCTCTTCATCCGTAGGCGCGCCCTTCGGAGCCGTCTGCAATGAAGAGATGCTGCGCCCAATGAGTGGGCGTTCTTTGAGGAGGTTGGCGTTGAACTCATTGTAGAGTTTCTTCTCTTTCTCCAATGTTTCCATCTGCACAAAATACTCTTCTTCCAACCCGTACTCGGAGGCAAGCAATACAAACCATCGGTTAAGGAAGAGGCTAAGCCAGACCTGTTGGCTATAAGGCACGTCCCCAAAGCGGCACGGCATCCATAGCACCACTACGTCTCGAAGAGACTCGGCCCGACGCCAGGGAAGTAATGACTTCCTGCTTAAGGCCAAATCGTAATCATGGGACATACTGCTCATCTCCGAAGCGGGACTCATTGAGAAGGAGCGTTTTCGGGAATTCCTGCTCCGAAGGAATTAAGGAAAGTGTTGAGAGCATCTGCTGCCTGCTGATAGCCATGTCTATAAGAGGTTGGCAACAGTTGTGGAGCGTTCCCATCTGCAAGGTCGGCATACAGATACATGCCGCCACGCATAAATCCAACGCGCACACCGCGCACTTCAGTCAGCCGATAGGCTCTATTCCCGACAGGAATACCAGCTACCATATTGCGCACCGTCAGCACACCTGCCTGTGCTGACGCATTGATTGTTGTCACGGATGTCAGTGAGTATGCGCCTAAGATAAGAGAGACTACCCCAGGTACTAAAGCAAACAATGCAATTGACCAACTGCGCTGTTTGTAAAAGACCAGACCGGCTATAAGAAGAGCGGCCACCCCTATATACAAAAAAACTGTATTTGAGCCATCGGGCGGACACAGTATCGAGATCTCTCCGCGCGACTGCGAGATAATTCTTATGCCATCCGCCAATTAAATTCTCCTTCAGCACCATCGAGCACGTTGAGCATAACTTTCTCCTCACATAGCAAATTGGTTCCCTCCAAATAACACCCCCACAAAAAGGTTGACCGGCTGAATCCGTTCCGCTACGGCGCCGATCTCTTCATGCATGGCGGCAGTGTCACTCCTCAATGCATTGAGAGAGCTGCTGAGAGGGGCAACTTTTTCATCGATAGCCGCGACAAGTTCCTCATGTGCGACTTTTTCTTCATTCTCGATTATGTGTCCGCGATTAGCCGTTACTTTGTATGCCTGGGCCACGCTGCCAAGTTCTAACTGGGCAACAATTCCTTCCAGAGATGTAGCAACAAGCTCAATTTTATTGGCTGTGAAGCCTTGGCCTAATCCAACCAGTTCAATCTTCTCGGCAACTTTAATGCCCTCTTTCCAGGTGCTTTTGAACCAACCTTCTCTGTCTTCCTGGCTGGTATCATCGTGCTGCTGTTGATGAGCACCTGACTGACCAAATATCTTGGGACCTACTTTGGACCATAGTGTCGAGCCAAGAGTTGTGTGGCAATCGTTGCCCACGATGTATGTTTTGTGGTTGCTACTGTACAGGCGGCTATGGTCACCGGTGTAGTTTTCATTCGAAGTACCTGTAACCATGATGACTGATGTTCCTGTGACCGTTTTCGAGTAATTTGCCTGCAAGGTCTTGATGTAGTCGCCTGTCACCGTTGTCGTGCAGGTTTCAGTTACCGTCTTGGTATACGTAGCCTGCACAGTCTTGCTGTAATGTCCGATGATTGCGTTATCTGCGTTACCCGCGACGCTTTTGCTGTAATTTCCTGTGACTGTTTTCCAGTAAGAGCCAAGGATGCTATTGGTTGAACTCCCGGTAACATTCTTGGCGTAATTGGCCAGCACATTCTTGTTGTAATTTCCTGTAACCGTAATCAGGGAGTTCATCATCACTCCTCTTGTGTAGTTCTGCATGACCGTCATGGTTCGGTTCATGTCTACCTGATAGGTTTCATTCATTCCGATCGTTACATCCTGATTCATGCCAACTCGCATCATGCGGTTTTGGTCAACGTGCAAGTGCTGATGACCATGAACTACGGAGACATCTGAGCCCGGATAGAGCAAAGCCGCAGGGCTATTGATGGCTGACAACGTCAGGCTGGCAACCGAACTGATTCGCTGGTCAGTAATAGGATCTGCAATCCTTCTTGGCGTCTTTACACTTCCATCGAATACCGCCATATCATCTCCTTGGCATTTCTATTGCCTCGCTGCATTAGTACTGTCTCTTAGCTTATTGAGAGCTATCACCCCACAGTGATTTCACCGTATATTTATGTTTCCTTAATGCTTCCTTGATAAAGAATAGTCCCGTTAATCGACGGACGTCTTTGTCGAAAATATCGCCTTTTTATTCAAAATTTCGATAATGCGAGGATGCTGCTCTCGCTTGACACAAATCGCCGAATCACTCATTTGAGGCAGCTTCAATGAGTGACCACCTAGAGAACAACAATTGAGTTCGACGATTTCCTAGTCAATCTTCAGGTCCTGGTGCAAATAGGGGAGTTCCCGCCGGGTACAGTGGTCTTTCGGAGAGTTGATGGCCAGCGGTGAGCAAGCTGAGCAGAATGGAGGAGTTATTTGCAGGACGGCATTTCGACCGCGAAGTGATCATCTTCTGCGTGCGCTGGTATCTGTGTTACAAGCTCAGCTTGCGCGATCTGGTCTAGATGATGGCCGCTCATCGGAGAACGAATCGCATTGCGGTGGCTCCCTGAAAACGGCGTTTTGGGAAACAACAGGATCGAAGTTGCCGAAAAGCGGACTTCGCAGGAATACCAGCGAGATATTGCGGCCACAGTGACACCGATCGTACAACAGATTCAGGATCTATCATGACTGTTGTCCAGCATTGATTTTCGTGAAGGGTCCGTATGATCTCTGCACCTCCGACCATGTTTATCGCCGTCGAGCCGAAGACCAAGGCTGATCAAGAGAAGATGGGCATGGCGCTGGCCAAGCTCGCGCAGGAAGATCCGACCTTCCGTGTGCACACCGATCCTGATTCGGGCCAGACGATCATCGCAGGAATGGGCGAGTTGCACCTTGAGATCATCGTCGACCGCATGATGCGTGAGTACAAGGTCGAGGCGAACGTCGGTAAGCCGCAGGTTGCCTACCGCGAGACGATTCGCGGCAACGCCGAGGCGGACGGCAAGTACATCCGTCGGAGCGGCGGTTCGGGCAACTACGGCCACACGAAGATTCGTATCAGCCCCAACGAGCCGGGCAAGGGCTACGAGTTTGTCAACGAGATCAAGGGTGGAGCGATTCCGAAAGAGTACATCAAGCCGATCGACCAGGGCATTCAGGACGCGATGACTCGCGGCGTGCTTGCTGGCTACGAGATGGTCGATATCAAGGTCTCGCTGTACGACGGAAGCTATCACGACGTCGACTCGAACGAAATGGCATTCAAGATCGCCGGTTCGATGGCCTTCAAGGAAGCGGCCCGCAAGGCGAAGCCGGTTCTGCTCGAGCCCGTGATGGACGTCGAAGTGACCGTTCCGGCAGAGTTCATGGGAACGATCATCGGCGACCTGAACTCCCGCCGCGGACGTATCGAAGGCATGGAGATGGTTGGTGGAACCCAGGCGATCAAGGCCACGGTGCCGTTGTCGACGATGTTAGGTTATGCTACTCGATGCAATTCAAGCAGTACGAGGAGTGCGAAAGAAGGTGGAATCCTCGTGATGACGATCCCTATGCTAGGGTCGCGGCTCTCTGATCTGGTTCCGGGTCGATAGTTGCCGAAAAACCGACTTTTGAGGAAGCGTCTTCAGCCTCCGAGCTAAAGCTTGAGGGCGCTCACATGCCGGGTTGATCTCTTCGTTACACCTGAGGCGAGATGTACTTCTGCAATTTGCGATGCTTCTGTATTTGGTCAGTGCAATTGGCTACAAGGCCGAACTGTCTGCAGAAGATAAAAACGGTCTCTATTCGCTGAGCTGCAGAAGTTGGAGGATCCCATCACCGACTGGAGGAGGATCTGGACAGTCGGATCGCGGTGAACACCGCGCCGGCGACCATCATTCGGGGGGAGTACTGGTAACGGGCGCCGAATCCTTCGCATTCAGCCATGATGCGATGCAGAAACGACTCGGTCCGCGAGCAGGATTGGTCGAGATGTTGGTTTGGGTATAGCATCACGCACCTCCCGGGAAGTCGAAGGTTAGGGGAGCCAGTTCTCCAGAAGAAAACGGCAGCCGGCCGATGGAAGAAATCTACGGCCGGCCGTCAGTGTCAGTGAGGCATGTTAAGTGCAAGTTCTGTGTTCGTAGGTACCGGGCTATGTGCGGCCCGAATGGTTTCTTTCTCCGCATGACTCTTAGGAAGCTCGAAACCGTTCGTTGCACCGGGAGACCAAATCTGGTGGAGGAAGTACTTGTTTCCGTAACGGTGAAATACTAATCTGCCTTTGTCGGTCGGCTTCATCGTTGTAGATCCTATCGCCATCAGGATCTGCGATCGGTTCTGAGTAACTCCGCGAAGAAGCAGAACGTGGTCGGACAGCGTCCGAATGTCGTACTTCCCGGCTGGCATGACCTCAGAGCCAGTTCGGAAGTCAAATGGGACGGTGGCTACGACATGCTCAGAGGAATTCTGAGCGATGGCGCGGGAGCCTGGTGCGAACGCACTGAGAGCGAAGGCAAAGGCAAGGACCGAGGGGGTGAGGATGGACTTACGTGATAGGAAGTTCATGATCGTTCTCCTTTGCGACAGTGGCTGCGACTCCATCTGCCTTACTCATTAATGCGAAGACCAGAAAGAATCGCGCCACGGCCGCGGAAACTTTTCTTATCCCGTGCAGTCGAATGAGCAGTCGGCCTGAAAATGCTGGAGGAGTACACTTTTCCCAACTAGAAGGGTAGTTCCAGGCAACAGATGAACGGCTCCCATCATGTACGACACGCGAAACTGTCCCGTGTTATGTGCGGGATCTTGAGGGGCGCCACTGGCTGTAGCTTTGATCGCTATTAATGGGATGGTCCGCCGCCTATAACCCGCGGGAGCGGGATTATAAGAGTAGGTACGGAGGAGGCATCCCATGGAACTGCACACCATCGGCATCGACCTTGGCAAGACAGTATTTCATCTGGTTGGCCTTAATAGGCGCGGCGAGGTGGTTGTATGCAAGAAGCTGTCGCGACCTCAACTGCTTTGCTTTACAGCGAACCTGCACGTGCAATTGATTGGGATGGAAGCTTGTGGCGGAGCTCACTTCTTAGGTCGTGCGCTGCGAGAGCAAGGGCATGACGTAAGACTAATCCCGGCCCAGTATGTGAAGCCCTACGTAAGACCAACAAGAGTGACTATATCGACGCAGAAGCGATTGCAGAAGCGGTAGGGCGACCGACCATGCGATTTGTGCCGATCAAAACCGTTCAGCAGTTGGATCTGCAGTCACTGCATCGGGCGTTCGGGCTGCAACGTTGAGATCGCAACCGGGCCAAGCAGCTCTCTGGCTTTCTTGGAGTCCTCGCGCTTTGCAGTAGCCAATCGCAGGTCGAGCGTTTCGACCCGCTTACATATCGTGCGATAGTTCGGAGCCGGTAAGTCTTGTTCCGCAAAGCGACGCCGAACTTCCAAGACAAGAGCCGCGAGTCGCGGTCGCTCCGGCTTTAGATAGAAATCCTGAATGCAAGAGCTCAGCAGGTGTTCATGGACCTGCTTGAGAACTGGCACTTTGGGCTTGCGCCCGCGCTTGCCGGGCAGCAGAGACGAGGTTTGTGAGCGCTGCCGGTAGCGCTTGAGCAGATCGTAGACAACGCTACCGTCCCAGCCCGAGCTGCAACGCGGCCTCGTCTACGCGTCGCACACCGACTTTCGATTGAGCGGCCAACGGGGCGACCACCGACTTTCGCTTTTAGAGACAGGAGCCAGTCGGCTTCCCCCGCAGCTTCCCAGTTTCGCCACTTTTGCATCAAATCCCGGGATGACTTTCATCTGAACTCTGAGGTTGCCAATTAAGCTTCAAGAATGCGGGAGATGGCCATTATCTGGCGCGTGATAAGAGCCTTATGGCCCTTGGCAGTCAGTTGGTAGTACTTGGCGCGGCGGTTGTTTTCTGTAGCCCGCCACGCGGACTTCAAGCGGCTTGCGCGCTCCATCCGGCTGAGTGCCGGAAGCAATGAACCGGCATTCACGCGAAATGAGCCGTTGCTAATCTGCTCAATGCGAAGACCTACGCCATAGCCATGCATGGGAAGGACAAAGGTAAGCGCGACCTGACTCCCAATGAGCAGTTTACTGTTCAGGAATCGACGTGCTAGATGGAAGCAGCACGATCAGCACGGCACGAGATATTCTTTCTCGCGAGCAGACACGTTCTAAGTCAACCTCCCAAACTGCTAACGCGAAGAGTTCTTCTCGCAAGAGATTGGCGCTTTGGGTCGCCAATGATCAATGTCCCCCATCACCAGGCTGCATTCAGACAAACAAACCACCCTCAAATGCTCTGCCTTCGCCTGACCTGACTGCCTCAATCATCTGGCAGTATGCGGTGTCCCCTCGACGACCTCAGTTCAGCGCTTCTTGTCCGAAGAACAGTGATCCTGATGGCAATTGTTATGCCCCGGGACTTCCCCATAGTCCTGACACCACGCTCGACCTGAATGTCGCCAACTCACCCAATCCATCGGAAGAGCCATAGGTTCGTACGCCACTAAGAGGCGATTCGAACCCCTGGCTTGCGATTGGGGAGTCGGAAGACGAGGCCGGTTGTCGCGCTCACTCAAATCCCGGACTGTGGTCTGGATGTCGGTGTTGCGGCGCCTAAATCCGTGACACGCGTCGATAACTTGGGAGCATAACGGATCCCGCTGGAGACCGGCCTTCTCATCCCATCTGTTAGCGCCACTTGGGTGTAGCTTTCAGCTTTAAATGGCGCCGAGTTTCGGAATTATTTGGCGTGTGTTTCGGGAATAATTGGCGTACGCTCGGTCAGTTTGTCCCGATCACCAGACTGTCCCGTGCCGCTTCAACGACCTCGACAGAGACATGGTGAAGGTCATTCACACTGAGAACTCGTTCGATCTGCGTTAGAAGTCGGGTCAGCAGCCTGAAGTTTCCTCCGGTCATGCGTATGAGGCTTGCGACAACTTCTGGGGAGAGCGGCCCATCAGGGAGCTTGATACCCGCCGGCGCCCAGCGTGACATGCAAAGTCGCCATGTTATGAACCAGCGGCGACGTCTAGCAACTTACGAATTCGCCTCCGGTAATGGAGAATTGGACCCGCGTAGTCCAAATGGTCCATTTTGTCGCGAATCGTTGCCATACCCCATATATCGTTCAAATATTTACGTCAAATAATTCTCAAAACAACAGCGTGAGTGATGTGATGAGTGGCTCTGACGAATATCAGCAACAGCCTATTCGCGCCGCAACGCCTCGACGGGGTCAAGTCTCGCCGCGCGGAAGGCCGGCAGAAAGCTGGCGACAACGGCGACGATCGCAAGCAGCGCAATAGCGAAGCCGAGCGAGGTGGGGTCCCACGACTTCAGCCCGAAGAGGATTGAGCCTGCGCCGCGTGTGGCCAGCAGAGAGACGATTGCGCCAATGACGGTTCCGATTGCGAGCATGCGTCCGGCGTCGCGCATGACCAGCGAAATGATCTGCTGGCGGGTAGAGCCCAGCGCAATGCGGATGCCGAGCTCGTTGCGGCGGCGGGTGACGAGGTAGGAGACGACTCCGTAGAGCCCAACCATGACGAGGACGGCGGCGAGGATGCCGAAGAATCCGGAGAGGATGGCGAGGAGGCGCTCGCGGAGGAGGTTGTTGCGGATCTGCTGTTGCAGCTCGAAGAAGCGGGTGCGGATCTCAGGGTGCGCGGAGGCGAGGGCGCGCTTAATGTCCTCACCGATGACAGCGGAGGGAAGAGACGATGCGACGACCATGCCGGTGCCTGGACCGTCGGCCTCCGTGGGGAACTGCATGGCGGGGACGAAGGCCATGGGCTCAGCGTCGCTACGCAGGTCGTTGTACTTGGTGTCGGGGATGACGCCGACGATCTCGAAGAGGGTGGAGGGGTAGCGCGGCTCGGCCTTGGTGCGGACGGTCTTGCCGAGGGGTTCCTGTCCGTTGAGGTAGTTGCGAATGAAGGACTGGTTGACGATGACGATGCGTGGCGAGGCTTGCGTGTCGTTGTCGTTGAAGCTGCGTCCGGAGAGGAGGGGGATGTTCATTGTCTGGAAGTAAGTGGGACTGACCCAGGTGAACCGGCTGGAGCCTTCTTTGGGGCCTACATCGATGCCGTGTGTCCAACTTCCGCCGGTGAGCGGGATCATGGTGGTGACGGCGGCGTTGGTGACGCCGGGGACGGCACGGACTTCAGCGAGGATCTGACGCTTGAACTCGGCTGCGTGGGCGGGGTCGACTTTGGAGTTGAAGAAGTTGAAGAAGGCGACGGTGATTCCGTCTTCGCGCATGCCGGGGTCGACTGTCATGAGGTTGCGGAAGCTGCGCACGAAGAGGAGTGCGGTGATGAGCAGCACTAGGGAGACGGCTACCTGGACGACCACCATGATGCGCTGGATGGAGAAGCGCTCGCGGCGGGTACTGGCGTGGCCGTCGCCGCTCTTGAGTGCGTGGATGGGATCGGACTTGGAGGCGCGGAAGGCGGGGAGAGTTCCAAAGACCGCGCAGGTGAGGATGGCGACGGCGGTGGCGAAGAGGAGAACGCGCCAGTCGGTGTGGACGGTGAGCGAGAGCGAGTCGTTGCCGGTGGTGAGAATGCGGATGAGGAGGCGGCTGAAGAGCTGAGCGAGGCCGATGCCGAGGATGGCTCCGGTGACGGCGAGGAGCGAGGATTCGATGAGGAGCTGGCGAAGCAGGCGGGCGCGTGTGGCTCCGAGGGCCATGCGGACGGCGACCTCGCGCTGGCGGGCGCTGGCACGGGCGAGCATGAGGTTGGCGAGGTTGGCGCAGGCGATGAGGAGGACGAGTCCGGTGATGCCGAGGAGGATCCAGAGGGAGGAGTCGTAGGCGTTGCGCAGGTTGCTGACGCCAGTGGCGGCGGAGAAGGCGCCGAGCTTGAAGTCGCGGAACGTCTCGGTTGTTTTGCTGCTGTAGCCCTGCGGGAGTGCGGCTTCAAAGAAGCCCTTGCTTGCCGAGGTGAACCACTGGGTGGCGCGTTCGGCAGTCCAGCCGGGGGCGAGGCGGCCCATGACGGAGACGTCGAAGTGCTCACGTTGGATCTTGGGAGGAGTGCAGAGAGGTGTGACGAAGTCGAAGCCTTCGCCGACGGCGAGGCCGAAGAATCGTGGCGGCGTGACGCCGACGATGTGGTACTGGGTTCCGTCGAGGACGACAGACTCAGCCGAGGTGATTTGGCGGCCACCCATCTGCGACTGCCACCAGGAGTAGCTGACGGTTGCGTTGGTGTTGGAGCAGGCGGCGGCGGCGTCCTCGGGGCCGATGAGGCGTCCAGCGAAGGGCGCGATGCCGAGGACGTTGAAGAATTCGCTAGAGACATTGAGAGCGCGGACGGGCCGGACGTCGTTGGCGGTGAGGCCAGTCTGCATGTTCTGAAAGCTCGAGTGCCAAGCGAAGACTCCGGAGAGGGGATCGTGGCTGCGCTCGATCTCCTGCCAGAGGGGGCGTGTGAGCGAGGAGTAGCGCGTGTCGGAGATGCCCATACCCTGGTTGCCGCCGATGATGCGGATGTCGACGAGCTCTTCAGGATGCGCAATGGGAAGGCTGCGCAGACGGATCTCGTTGAGGAGCTGGAAGATGGCGGTGTTGGCTCCGATGCCGAGCGCGAGGGTGGTGATGGCGACGATGGCGAACATGGGAGCGTTGCGGTAACCGCGGACGGCGTAGCGGATGTCGCGCCATATGGAGTCGAGGCTGAGTGCGACGTCGACATGCTCGACACGTTCGCGGAGGGCGGTGGGATTGCCGAAGCGGAGTCGGGCATCAAGCGCGGCGGCGGCAGGTGGCATGCCGGCGGCGATGTTGTCTTCGGCGCGCATGGCGAGGTGGGCATGCAGCTCTTCTTCAATCTCGTGGTCGATGGAGGAGCGGCGGAAGAGGGCGGCGATGCGGCGAAGGATGGTCATCGGATTACCTCAGGCGAACTGCATGACGGCTTGAATACCTTTGACAGTCTGTTCCCAGCTCTTCTCGGCGATAGCGAGCTGCTTGCGGCCAGCGGCGGTCAGCGAGTAGAACTTGGCACGGCGGTTGGTCTCGGTGAGCGCCCATGCTGAGCGCACCCATTGGTTCTGCTCCATGCGGTGCAGCGCAGGGTAGAGCGAACCCTCCTCGACGCGCAGCAGTTCGCCGGAGACTCGCTCGATGTGCAGCACAATACCGTAACCGTGAAGCGAGGTGTTCTGCGCGAGCGTCTTGAGGATGAGCAGCTCGAGTGTGCCCTGAAGATCGTTCTTTGCCATAGTGGTATATGCCTCGAAGTCTAGGTGTCAAAGATGATGGCTCCGCACATACCTAGATGTCAAGGCTTAAACCAAGATTGTGTCTTGGTAAAACCGGCTTATAGAAACCCTTCACTGAACACAAAAGCGTTTATAGGGCGAATCGGCCTCTCTGTTTTCGATGAGTGCATTGGCCCGTTTCCACTAATTGAGGTTAGTGCCCGAGCAACCCCTTAATCCAGCGAGTCCCAAGCACAACCCACCCGTGCCTCACTGGGTGCGGTCTCCTACCCTCGTCCCGAGGCCTGTCTCAAATCTGGATTCAGCGATTACTCGTGGCGCAAGGCCTGCATGGGATCGATGCGGGAGGCTCGGCGGGCCGGACCGTAGCTGGCCGCGATGGCGATGGCGAGTAAAAGCAGCGCGGCGCGAATAAAGGTGGCGGGATCAGTGGGCTGGAGCCCGTAGAGCATGGTGCGGATAAATCGGGTGAGGCCGAAGGCAGCGGCGAGACCGATGGCGATGCCAAAGAGTGCGAGGGAGGAGCTTTCGCGGAGGACCATCCATAGGACCTGACGGGCGCGCGCGCCGAGTGCCATGCGGACGCCGATCTCGCTGGTGCGGCGCGCGACGTTGTAGGCCATGAGGCCGTAGATGCCGATGCAGGCGAGGATGAGAGCGAGGACGCCGAACCCAGCGGTGAGGGTGGCGAAGAGGCGCTGCTGCGAGATGCTGTCTTCGATCTGTTCGGTCTGGGTGCGGATGTCGCGGAGGGGGAGATCTTTGTCGATGGACTCGACGGCATTGCGGAGAGCGGGGAGGATGGCGGCGGGAGGGAGTTGCGTCTTGATGGTGTAGGTGATGAACTGCTCTCCTTTGGCCTGGCGGTAGAGAGTGTAGAAGGTTGGCGGCGGGTCTCCCTGGAGGCGATCGTATTTGGTGTCGGCAGAGACGCCAATGATCTGGTAGATGGTTTCGGGATCGCCCTGGTTTCGTTCCGTGACGAAGGTTTTGCCGACGGGATCGACATTTGGATAGACGCTGTGGGCGAGACTCTGGTTGATGACTGCGACGAGCGGGGAGGTTGCGGTGTCGGTGGGGCCGAAGCTTCGGCCATAGAGGATAGGGATGCGGTAGGTCTCGAAGAAGTTCCGACCGACGGTGTTGACGTCGCGATACCGATTGTCGCCAGTCGGTTTGGGCTGATCCGTGGGTTCAAAGGTGGTGTTGGACATGTTGTGGGCGAGCAGGGGGTTCTCGACGAGCGCGACGGATTGGACGCCGGGAACTTCGGCGAGGCGGTCTTCGATGCGCTGGTGGAGGGCGATGTTCTGCGGCGCGGGGTAGCGGGTGGGCGGAGCCTGAATGTTGAAGAGCAGGAGATTGTGGGGATCGAAGCCGAGGCTGGTGGCGTTGAGGTTGATCAGGGTGCGCGCGAAGAGACCTGCTCCGACAACGAGGAGCATGGAGAGCGCGATCTGGAAGACGACGATGGATTTGCCGGCGAGGCCTTTGCGGCGACGGGTGGCGGAAGAGACGGCGTCCTTGAGCGCGGTGTTGACGTCGGTGCGAGTGGCCTGCCACGCGGGGACGAGGCCGAAGAGGATGCCGGTGAGGATGGAGACGGTGGCGGTGAAGGCGAAGACGCGAAGGTCGAATCGGGCGTTGAGGGGCGCGGGGCGCCAGGCAGATGAGAGCAGGTGAGGAATGAGGTTGCGACCGAGGTAGCCGAGGGCGAAACCGGCGATGCCTCCGAGCGAGGAGAGGAGGAGGCTTTCGGTTAACACCTGGCGGAGGATGCGGGAGCGGCTGGCTCCGAGGGCGAGGCGAATTGACATCTCGCGCTGGCGGGCTGCGGAGCGCGCGAGCAGAAGGTTGGCGAGGTTGGCGCAGGCGAGCAGAAGAACGAAGCCAGTGAGCACGGAGAGGACATAGATCGGAGCGGCATAGTCATGGGTGGCAGCTGCGAGACCCTGGCTGCCGGATTCGACGACGAGGCTGGGCATGCTCGCGTCCTTTGGCACGGCGACGGTGGCGCGGATGTCCTGATCGAGCCAGACGGCGAAGGCGGAGCGGACGGCTTCGTCGGAGATGCCCGGGCGAACGCGTCCCATGATCGACATCCACCATTGATTGGGGTCTTGGAGGAGAGAGGCATTCTGCGCGGGCATCAGGGTGGGCTGCATGCTGAAGGGAAGGAAGACGTCGGGCGAGAGCTGGACGCTGGCGGCTCCGGTGAAGCCGGGCGGGTTGACGCCAACGATGGTGATGGGAATGAGGTTAAGCTGGATGGTTTTGCCGATGACGGAGGGAGAGCGGCCGAAGAGGCGGGCCCAAAGGCCGTCGCTGATGACTGCGACGGGGCCGGAGCCGGGCGCCTCGTCGTCGGATGGCTGGATGGCGCGGCCGAGAGCCGGCTGAACGCCGAGTTGCTGGTAGAAGTTTCCGGAGACGAGTTCACCGGTGACGGTGCCGGCGTGACCGTCGACGGTAGCGGTGAAGCGATTGAAGTCGCCGAGATATCTGAAGGCGAAGAGGTCTTCGAGCACAGGCTTGGCGAGGTTTTGCTGACGCATGAGCCGGTAGACAGGGTAGGAGATGGAGTGAGTTATTGAACGGCCATCAGGAGTTTTGTAGTAGTCCCCCCAGAAACGATGGAGGGGACTGTGATTGTCTCTGACGATGGCGAAGAGGCGGAGTTGGTTGGGCTGAGGCACGGCGAGGCGATCGAGGAGGATGCCTCTGGCGAGGGTGAAGATGATGGTGTTGGCTCCGATGCCGAGGGCGAGCGAGGCAACGGCGACGGCGGTGAAGCCGGGGCTGCGGCGAAGCATGCGAGTGGCGTAGCGGAGATCGGCGCGAAGCTCGTCGAGCAAACGAAGGCCGAGGGAGGAGCGGATGTTCTCTTTGTGGATCTCGATGGACCCGAACTCCATGCGAGCGCGGCGGAGGGCTTCGGCGGAAGTGAGACCGGTGCGCTGGAGGTCTTCGGCGCGGAGCTCGATGTGGGTGCGGAGTTCGTCCTCGATGCTGGACTCGACGGAGTTGCGACGGAGAAGGGAGTTGAGATAGGAGCGAAGTTGGGGCTTCCTGATGGGCGCTCCTCTATATCTCTTCGGGGGTGGTGTTGAGGATGCCTGCCATGAGCGACGCCATGCGGTTCCAATTGTCGGCTTCGGAGCGGAGCTGACGGCGGCCGGAGGCGGTGAGGCGGTAGAACTTGGCTTTGCGTTTGCTGTCGGACTCTCCCCACTCGGAGGCGATGAGGCCTTGATGCTCCAGGCGGAAGAGCGCGGGATAGAGCGAGCCCTGCTGGATGGAGAGCTGGTCCCCGGAGATCTGTTGGATGCGAAGGAGGACGCCGTAGCCGTGGAGCGGACCGAGGGAGACCGCCTTCAGGATGAGCATGTCGAGGGTGCCCTGCATGAGGTTGAGTTGGTCAGGCATTGCTTCTCCTAGATATTCTAGGAGAAGGTAGCCGAATTCTCCTAGACTGTCAAGGTGTTGTTTGACTAATTATCTGTCACACTTCTGTGCTAATTATTTGGCGCATCGGATGCGGATCGGGAACTAAAAAGTGCGGGGCGCCTAGATTCCTGCCAAAATTCTGTAGTTTTAGACGCTACCGGGAATAGGCGAGCGCCCATCGGGAACGATCGTGTGCCAGATAATCCGAAATAATGTGCCAAATAATTAGCAAAACGACAACCGTGGCTTGCAGCTCCGGTCGATCATAGATTTCCTGGGGGATGCGAATACCGATATTCTCATTCTTCAGGAAGTCGATATCAATGCTCGACGAACTAACCGTCTGAACATCGCACAGGAAATCGCCCGAAAGTTGCGCCTGAACTACGTCTTCGGGCGCGAGTTTGTGGAGCTGACGCAAGGTTCGGACACCAGCCCCGCATGGCACGGACAAGCCACACTCTCCCGAGGGAAAATTTCAAACCCGAGACTCATTCGTTTCCAACAACAGTCCAACTTCTGGAAACCACGTTGGTATCTGCCAAAGACGGAACCTTTCCAGGAAAGACTCGGAGGAAGGATTGCCCTGGTTTCCGAAATCATGATCTCGGGCGTTTCAATCGTCTCTTACAACCTGCACCTGGAAAGCCGCGCTAATGATGGATTACGGCTTGCCCAATTAGACGAGGTGCTAAGAGATGCGCGGGCATACGAGCCTGCCCGCCAGGCGATCATCGCAGGCGACCTCAACCTGAATGCATCACAATCGCCGACCAATGCAATAACCCGGGATGGCTTCATCAATGCCGTTCCAACCCATCGCCTAGCAACTACTCCTGCACGTCATCTCCTCGAACCCGGTCGTCATATCGACTGGGCATTCGTGCGCGGTTCTGTGCAGGTCGCCAAAGGACGCGTCCACAACTCAATCAAAGCTTCGGACCATTATCCAATTTCATTCGAGATTAGCCTTTCCAGTGAACGCTGAAAAGGTAACTCCCCCTGTCCGCTTTCATGCAGGTTGTGGTGTTCTCCGCAGCAGAGCAGCGAGCGAACCGCCGCTCTCCAGTCGCTTCATGTTCTGCTCGTTCTTTCTTAGGGAAACATCCGCTCCCCCTTCTGCCTGATGCCCGCCGTGCAAGCCTGCTGAACATTCGTCACTTTGGCGAAGATACGGCATGATTCCAAGGAAGAGCCGGAGCTGAAGATACGGAAGAAGTGATTATCATGTCCCCTTCTTCGCTCTTTGAAATGCGTTTGTTTCTCGTCGCACGCGTCAGTCCCTACGATCTTCCAGCTTCGCGGCGTCAGCGCGTCTCATGAGCCGCAGGACGAAACCGACGTTGGCGAGCACAACCACTATGTAAGCCGCCCATAAGAAATGGATGCCGTTGATTGAAGATCCCATGCTCAGGCCTCCATCGTTTCGAGAGCTCTGCGCTCTGCCGCCTGCTGTTCCCGATTCGCTATTACATACCTGGCCCAGATCAATGTGCACCCCCAGAAAAACCACGCAGCCATGTTCCAGAGTAAAGCGGGCCACATGCTAGGATCGAGCGATCCATCACCAGTAAGCACCGGTGATGGATGTTGTGTACGCCACCAGCGAATACTCATAAAGACTATCGGCACGTCGATGCCAGCAAAGACGCTGAGTACTGCTG
>Ga0193742_1000653_pt1 | contig 22544 bp, 39 predicted proteins | sample L2c1metaG_FD_165511 | JGI IMG/M metagenome (GOLD analysis project Ga0193742, IMG submission 165511) | Soil microbial communities from a riparian zone of the East river system, Colorado, United States - L2c1 | ecosystem: Environmental > Terrestrial > Soil > Riparian zone | place: USA: East River... | reverse complement strand
AAGAATAGATTGACTTAGCCCGGTAACCTGTTGAAAATCAGGAGGTCTAGTTGCATTTGTTCTTACTAAACTAGCTAAAATATTAGTAAGATCTTGGTTACTTCCCATTACTGCCCTTTAAAGTTTAATTGCAAATACATTAATAAAGCTTGATGAGTTGTAGCATCAATCTGACCTTCTTGAAGCATCTTATCAGCTTGCTGCATATACCATTCAGGAGTTGTTGCAACAAAACTACCAGGAACAGGATTACGCTTATCTTCAACTTTACCATAAACAGCTTCAGGACTTCTTTGAAGACTAGTAAAAGCACCCGCCACAGACTGCTGAATATTCTGAGGTAGCTGACTCATAAAGGTATCAGGAGTTAAAGCCGTTTGCTGCTTACTCTGCATTTGACTCTGTAACATAGACCAGAGCATTTCTTGTCTACGAGCAGTTTCACTCTGAGCTTGACCCTGTTGCTGTCCTAATTGAGTTTGAGCTTGTCCAAGTTGATCCAAGTATCCAGATTGAATTCCGGCAGTTCTCTCAGACTCAGCCTGATTAATATAATCTTGAAGTTTAGAAAGCATATCTGTAGAGATTTCATTACCAGTCATCTTAGCAATTGGAGAGCCTTCACGATAATAAGTTGAATCAGCTTGTCCCATATCCATATAACGCTGTGATTGCTGTGCTTGATTTTCTGATGCAGCTGCTGAAGCTTCTTGAACAGGAGCAGCCTGATCAGATAAGACATCAGGAAGAGCAGATTCAATACCCAAACTCTTGAAAAGATCACCTTGCTCTTTAGAAACTCGAGAATAACTACCTTCAATGTTGCTACGCAATTGACCATATAAAGATTCAATTTGTTTCTGAGCTTCAGCAGCTTGAGCTGTCTGTTGAGGTGCTAGCTGTTCATAATTCTTAGCTAAATCGCCGTACATACTTTGAACATCTGCTGAAGCCTTACCTGTACTTGCTTTTGCTGTAGCTTCTCTTGCATCATAAATTGGATTAATCGCAGCTTGTACTTGACGCATTAAATCTTCTTTATCAATACCAGTAGGTTGATCAACAGGTTGTTGTAATTGATTAATTAGTTGTGCATAAAGATCCATTAACGGATCAGTAGGCTGCTGTTGTTGAACACCTTGTGTAAGAGCACCTAAAGCACTTGCAATACCTCTACCAGCAATCTGTCCTAAATTACTAGTTCTTGGTGAAGCTCCAGGATTTGCTGGTTGTGAACTACTAGGACTTCCTGTACGAAAAGGACCGGATGCTTGAGGTAAAGTTCCTTGAAGAGATTTTCCTAAATACTGAACACGAGGACTAGCTACTAATCTAGCTATAGTTTGTGCAAGCATAGATCCAGGATCAGTGTAGCCCATAATGATCCCCTTAACTAAAGACTAAACTTCTGAGAGCGTCTTAATAAAGCTTCTTGCTTCGCCTGCTGTGTGGCGAGATCGTTCTCTCTGCGATAATTCTTTTCTTGTCCCATTAAATCAGCAAGTAAAGCAGTTTGCTGTTGCTGCAAAGCTGTCTGCTGTTCTGTAAATTTCTGCTGAAACTTTCCTTGCTCTTGACCATAAAGACCAGACTGAATTAAACCTCGAGAAGCAAACTCATTACGCAAATCGTCTAATTGCTGAACACGATCACGTTCCATAGATGCTGTAGTCTGATTAAATTGAGTACCCGCTTCACCACGCCTGCGAGTCATCTCACTAAGGAAATCTGTTAAACTTCTTTTTCCACCACTAATAGCTGTCTGATAAGCTGAATCAGTTCCTAAATAAGACGAGAGTGAAGGCGCTCCAGAAAAACCACCTCCCCCTCCTCCCCCTCCTCCAGGAGAATATCCTCCTGAACCTGAGGAACTTCTACTTCCAGAACTATAGCCTCCAGAACTTCTAGAACTAGAAGGCTTTCTAACAACAGGCTGTGAACGACTTGCCAAACTTTTAGCTACAGCCTTCTTTGCAACTTTTACTGCACCTCTACCAAGTGCAGTTCCAGCATTGCTGACGTAATCACCTGCACCATTATCAATCATCAAATACTCCTTTGTGCATCACTGTTCATGTAGTCACCGTTCTGTACTGCTTTTAAACGGCGTAACATTGCAGAACGTCTTGCTTGGTATTTTAAATCTCGTTCTCTATGTCCAGTAGGATCTACAGGTCCGATGTTTGGTGCGTCTCTTCCACCACCATAAATCTTGTTTCCAGCGCTATACGGAAGAAACTGTTTCCCTTGATAAAGAATTGTCCATCTCCTCTCAGGAAATTCTCGCTGAGACAAGTTGTTTAATTGCTACTACAGCTGTAAATTGGAATATTTTAGTGGGCTGACTAGGACTACCATCAGTCTCCATTTTAACTGAAAAATTGGCTTTTCTAAATCTCATGGCTTTACCAAATTTAATCAACTTATTGGTATTTGCAACATCATCGCCAGGAATAGTTTCCATAAACGCCACAGAGCCTGAAATAGGACTCCCCCACGTAAGTAAATCAGCCCAAGTCTCAGTAGTTAACGCATCCCAAGTAACTGAATTGATAAGAGTAATAGGGGTGATAGACCCTGTAATATCTTGACCTGTAATAACATCTGCACCCCACCAAAACAGCCTCTTAAATCGAACAGGATCAGCCATGTCGTAATCTTTAGTGGTTGCAATACAGAAGAACTTGTTAGCACCTGTACCTTCTATTGCACCACTCGTTCTACCATCAATAAGTTTGATAACTTTGTAACCACCAGAAGACACATCAAAAGAATATCCTGTATAATAACTATCTAACCCTGAACCTGTTAAATCTCTAGCTCTTACTAAAGGACCAAAAATATGCCATTCAAGAGTAGAGGTATCGTCTGTCTTTTCCCATTCGGACCAAGTACGAGTTCTTAATTGAAAAGAATAAGTACGATTAAAATATCTAACTATTAAACGTTCACCTAGTAAACTAAGATGTTGATTCTCAAAGCGAGCGGTTGTACCTGTAGGTAGTGCATTATCAAATACTAATGGCACCTTAATATTAATCTTAGCAAAATTAAAGTTAGTGATTTCATATACTGTATTACGATGCATACAGTATACGGTATTCTCATATTGAGTAACACCGAAACTACCACCTGAACCTACAACAGGATTGATTTCACGAAGAATAGCATCTACGGGATCTAAATCGTAAGCAAGAACATGCGTACTTTCACCCTTAAAAAGTAATAAATTATCCTGATATACGACTACATTATTTAAAGTATCTCCATCACCAGGCTGCACATCAATAAAGTTAGTTCCAGGCCACGTAGTAAAGTCAGCAGCAGCAGAAAAAGATAATCTAGATGCGTTAGCTGTAGCAGATTCACCAGGACATAGATACAATCTATTCTTATGAACTACACACTTTTCTGCTCTAGGTAAAGCTGCAACTGCAACAGCACCACCACCAGGTGTCCAAGACATTCCACCATTTGCACTCGTGGGCATTGCTGGTAGCCAAACTGTATTATTATAAACTTCCATAGTTCTACATTCACGAGGTAATCCACCAGGAGCTAATTCAGTCCAGGCAAGACCAGCAGTAGAACTAACAAAAGTTCTATCATTGAATGTAGAGAAGAGGTAAAGTGTACCACTAAATACGATCGAACCAAAAATTAGGATTCTTCGATTACTTCCACCATTAGCAATAACTTGAATTGCTGGTCTGCTAACTAATGATCCATCTATATCAAGTTCAAAATTAAGACAGGTAATAAGCTCGTTATCTCCAATTAAGACAGGATCAGAACTAGTATTTAATCCTCCACTAAAAGGTCCAAGCCTCAAGATTTGAGTGGCCATTGTACCTCCTTTCTATTGATCGTACTCCAGCACTGTAATGACAGGATACGTTGCAACAGGATCAGAAGTTTCTTTACTTGATAAAATAGACATATCTTCTACAAAATTAGTTTTATACATCAGAGCAGGTTCATGATCTTCATCTAATAAACTAGCCTGCCACATACAGTACTGCATTATTGAATTATGATAGATAATAGGTAGTGCTAATGTATCACCTAGACCTACTACATCAGTCGGTTTCTGGTTATAGAGAACTTTTAAACCGTCTACCATTGACTGATCTGGAACAGGAAATAAAATTACTTTGCCCTCATACATTGTAAACCACTGTGGAGGAGCTGCACTATAGAGTGTACCGTCCCATCCATCAACAGAATCATCAAATTCTTGCATGTTTTTATATCTTAATGCACTAAAGCTTAAAGACGACGAATACTTAAAGCGTAAAGAACGAAGAATTAATAAATCTGTGGGCATTACATACGTAGCTTGGTTAACTACTAAATCAATGAGATCTGTTTTCTGTAAAGCAGCGTCATTTCTTTTGACTATTTCAACCTGTGCATCATTAATCCATCGAATGACATCATCATCTGTTACCTGAACAGCAGCCGCATCACCGAAGACTCGACGAACTCTGGTTATTACATCTTGTACTATCATTTGTCAATTACTTTTCTAACGGATCCTAAATCTCTAAAGTGTTCATCTTTAACTCGTCCCTCGTGTACCCATCTACTTTTTTGATTCTTAGCAACAAACAGAGCAAAATCTTTTTGAGCTTCTATTTCATCTAAATTTTTTCTCATTTGAAGAGCTTGCGCCGCTGCATTTCTAGCATCTAGATTGGCTACTACATTATTCTTGTTCTGATCCATACTCCATACTCTAGCAAGAATATCTTGAGGACTGGCGAGTGAATCAGCATATAAAACTATTTGATTTTTTCTGGTATCTATAACTCGAAAAACTTTAGATTTATCAATTAATTTATCCCATTCAGCTAAAGGAACCATTTCCAGTGCCAAATAAGGATCATAATCAGAAAGTACTTCAGCAAGATTTTGAAACTCTTGTGATATCCATTCATCTATTTGATTCACGGCGGTATGGCCTCCTTATCATTTCATGGCTTAGATAACTCTTTAAAGCCTTAGATATTTGCTCTTTTCTTCTAGGGCTCAGCCAGTACCAAATACTGCTAATAACATACTGTACATGCTCAAATTTAGTAACGCTAAAGGTATAAGTAGATTTTCTATTATCAGGTTTAATATAAGGTCCACTTACTTTTCCAATAGCTAGAGATTCCCCAAACCTAATTAAAGGTTCTTTATCAGTCATTTCAATTTTTAGCTGTAAAGATCTAAAACTCCTGCCGTAAGAACCATCTTTTAATTTATTTTGCTGTTTAAAAAATTGAATATTTCCTTCACCCTCAAAGAGACCTGCACAGTAGGCCAGGTCTCTTTGATCAGTCCACATTTAAAAATATACCGTACTACTCGTCTTTATCGTCTTCAGGCTTAGTCCACTTGTCGTTATGTGCTGCATCAGGAGCAAAATCGTAAGTATCAACAATAACTCGCTTTACCTGAGCATTATCGGTGTGCTGTTCAGCAACACCTCGATTCTGCAAATCCATTGCAATATCTGGGTGAAGATGAGTACCTGAAGGAACCTGATTTACAAGAGTATCACGATAAGCCTGAACACGAGGATTGTCTGCATCTTCATCACTAATTTCAGTATCAATTCCATAACGCTCTGCTGTCTCCTCCGGAGTTTCAGCAGCTAACTGAGCAGGAGTTCTATCTGTTCTAAGAGCAACTACACTATCAGAAACATAAGGTTCGTTACTTTCTTCCCTTCCTGTAAGAGTAGATAAACTAGGAACAGCTTTCTTTGCAGGAGTACTTGGCATTTTAATACCTTTCTAGAGAATAATGGGTGGCCACGATTTGGGGTTAATCACGACCACCCTAAACACTATTTAGGCTTAACACACAGTGTTTCGCATGTACACCCGTCAACAGGACCCCAAGATGGACAAATAGAGATAACACCAGCTTCATGTTCACAAGGATAATTAAAAGATTTACCATCACAACCACAACGATCTGGATCATGCCAGTAAGGAACACGCTTCTTACATTTCTCATTTTCACAAATTAAATAGGGATTAGCAAATCCAATCTGCGTATGCACCCTAGTATGTGTAACCATTATTGATTAAGTAACTCAGCATAGATATTAGCAGCAGCAGTATCAGCCGCTCCTGTGGCGGTATTTAATTGAATAACAATGTTACCAGGCGCAGCCATATCAACAACAATAGGACCAAACATAGCAGTATCATTAGGTCCTGAACAGATAATCATTGCAATAGGAGATGTAATTTTTAAACCATCAGCTAAAGTATGTCTAGCCATTCCCCATACTTTATATCTACCAGCAGCAGGTACAGCAAGAGACGCCACAGTGGTGTTTGCTGCTATATTGTTTCCCTGCGTACCGTAGACAGAAAGATTGGTATTTTCACGCATTTTTAAGCTTCAATAATAGCAGTCATGAGACCGTGGGTATTACGACGGTGTGTACCAATCTGCCAATAGCTAAACAACCGTGCCCGATAAGCGTCATACTCACCAGAAGAGTCAATAAGACGCTGCCACATATTTCCATCACGATTCATGAAAGACCAATCAGCTGCACGATAAATCTTAAGTTGCTTCTCATTTAAGAAATAAAGACGTCCGGCCTGGCAATCGAAATCTGCAACAATAGGAATCTCTCCACCGTCAGTAGTGAAAGCAATTCCAGAAAAACCACCAGTAAACTTAGTAGTATTAACATAACGACGCTGCTGCTCTAACAAGTTTGCATATGCACGACGAACACCAAGAGAACAAAAACCAACAGTAGTAGTGCCACCACGAGTACGAATCGCATCAATCATGTTAATCATACGACCTTCGGAAATAGCTCCCGCAGTCGTATCCATATTTCCAGTCCATGTACCATGTGTAATATTATAAAGAGCACCAGCACCATTACCAAGAGCAGTTGCTGTAGTAGCTAAACCTGCAACAATCTGCTCAAAACCAACAGGCTCTTTCTGGTGTGAACCACCACGAGTCATAAAGAAACCAGCACCTACAGCAGCTGCTGTAGAAATGGTAACTGTAAGAGTAGCGGGGGTAATATCTGTAATACTAACACTAGCAGTAGAAAGAACAGGAGTAATAACAGTACTCGTAGAGTTGTAAATATCTACAAGCATACCAATTTCAAGATACTGTAAACCCGCAAGATTCGAAACAACAAAAGTAGTCGTAGAACCAGAAGCTGCAATTGCTAAAACACCCTGAGAAGTTCCATAAGCCTGTCGGTTGGTCTCCTTTTTAAGACCTTCCTTAATACCATCAACTTCCTGATCTAAAAGACTAGCAAAAGCCTGAGTATCCGATTCTGCTAATTCAAAAGACTGACCCGAAAGCTGAATCGCACCATAACCATAAGAAAGCCTTAACTGAGCATCTCGGTAGTCCTGAGTCTTAGGACTAGGAAGAGCTTCCATTTCATTTCGAGAACCAATACCATGGTTTCTCTGAACACGCACACCAAATCGAACATACTTACCACCTACAGAGTTAGTTTCAACTCCTTCAGAGGTCTTTTCAATTCGAGAAATAGTAATAACTTCAGACTGTAACTGGTCTCGAACCTTAGGCTCGTAAACCTCTTTAAGAATATTAGCAGCGGTAGTAAGTGTGGTAGTAATAGTTACTGCCCTCCAACATAGAATGAATTAAAATAATAAATCTTTAACTAATTCAACTACGTTGAGGATTTAGACCCTCAGTACTACTTACTTATTTGCTTCTGCATTTGCATGGTCAAGCATCTGAGCTACTAAGTTCTTTGTTTCTTTACTGTTTAATTTAGTAGGATCAATAGCCCTATTACTAGGAATGTTTCCTCCAGCACCCATAATCATAGGAGCAGGTCGACGACTTCTAACATCGGTTACAAAACCAGCATATTCTTGATAAGCCTCTTCAGCTGTCATATTCTTTGTATACATACGCATAAGAATTTGATCATCGGGAACATCATTGCCGTACTTCTTTTTAATATCACTAAGTTCTTGATCCACCACAGCATCCATCTCGGCATCCTGTTGCTCTTTTGCAGTCATCTGTCGTTGTGCAAGCATAATCTGCGACATTGTCGCCATCTGCTCTTCCATTGTCTTAATTTTAGAATCATAAGGATTAGCAGCCTGATCTGCTTTTACTTCTTTAACAACTTCTTTAGCTTGCTCAGTTGTAATTCCTAAATGACCTGCGATAGCATCATATACCTGACGAGGATTCGTTTCAATAAGATTGAATAATCTAAGAGCTGTATCTGCCTGATCCGGAGTTACTCCAGATTTCTGAAATCCTTCCCACTGCTTAAGTGGTTCATATTCAGAAGTAGCAGAAGTAACACGTTCCTTTAATTTAGGACCAAATTCAGCCCTTTTATCTTCAGGAATATAATTTACAAGCTCGTTCCAAGAAGGATCTAACCCCTCAATAAGGGGTAAATCTCCTGGAGGTGTAGGCTGACCCATTACTGACTCCTCTTTGACCTTGCTAGCCTTCTCTTAATGGCTAACTTTCTACGAGTATCAGGATCTAACTCTTCATTATCTGTAGAACCAATTTGATCACTAACAGAAGATCCAGGAGTTTTATCTGTACCTTTATAAAAGTCTGTATAACCAGTAGCCTTACCTGCTGCCATTACAGTGATCCAGGATCGTCAGAAACTCTAAGTTGAAAAGCTTTATCATTCTCTGTCATTGTAGCAACTCGAAGAGCAGAAAATCCTAATGCAACTAATCTACGATCCATTTCACCAGTACTTGACTGATTCATAACACCTGTTAACTTCATAAAATCACCAGAGGCAGTCGCCACAGCTGCTGCGGGCGTAAATGTAATCGTAGTAGATCCTGCAACAACTTGAGAAACAACACGGAAAACTGTTTCTTCTTTAAGAACACCAGCAGTAGTAAAGAGTTTAAATTCATCGTCTAAACGAGTAATGTTAGTACCCGCTCCGGGAGCAGCGTTTGCACCAACAATTGTAGTTGTAGAACCAGCACCATTTGCAGTAAATACAGCAGCACCAGTTACAATACGATTTTCAAAATCATTTCTATATGAACGTCGTTTATCAGCGTATTCAGGAGCAAAAGATGCGGCAAGTTGATGTGTCATTTAAACCTAACCTCCCTGTGGCTGATCTCCTGACATCTCAGGCATTGGAACAGGACCCGAACTTTCTTGTGAATCTTCTTGCGAATTTTCTTGATCTTGTTGTTGTAGAGTTGCTTCTTCCTCTTCTGGATCTGGTGCATTTGGATTACTTGGATCCATACCAGTAAGAGGATGAGTCATCATTCCAGCCATTGCTTCTGCATGCTGTCTAACATGTTCTTCAAATATAGCCTTAGTTAGTGTAGAAGCACCCTCAAAATTTTGACTTTTACGATACGTATTATGAAGTGCCATGTGAATTTCGTGATTATCATAAGTATGAACGGGAACAAGTAATGGAGGTTCCAGATTCAAACCAGCATCAATGTCTTTTTTAACTTCTGGATTCTGCTGTGACTGCCATTCTTGCATGTGTTTTGTTTGATCTTCTTCAGTAATAACACGCATCTTAAGATTTTCTCTTTGTGCCTGTCGTTTATCTACCTGGATACGCTCATAAATTCTATTAAGGCCGCCAACCTCGAGAATTTCCAAACCTTCATCAGGTTGAATAAAGCCCATCTTCATAAGATCCATAATAAATGCTTGTTTAGCAGCACGAGAAGTAGGAAGTGCAGAACCTGATTCAACTCTAATATCAGAATTACCTCGAAGATCTGAATTCTTAAATGTTTGAACATCAAACGTACCTTCAAGACCTACAACTTTAACAGTACGTTCTTCATCCCAATACATCTTAACAAATATCAAAGCTTGTGAGGCAATTTTTTCTACTGCTTCTTCAATAGAGTTGTAATGACCAGCAATTAAACTTTCATCTTGCTCTTGCAAGAAGCTAATTGCAGTTGCAGCGGTTACTCCAGGCGGTGTACTTCCATTACTTACTTCGTGCTGTCCACTAATATCAGCCATATCGTCGTACAACCGGTTAATTTCTTCTGTTACATAGCTAGGGAGATTCTGTAAAGGAAGTGGCTGTGGCGGAGCACTGCCAACTGCGTGAAAAATAACTTGTCCAGGTTCAGTAGTAATCATTTTAGCATCTATTGAACCTTTTTCAGCTATTAATTGAGGCTTACTCATCCTATTCTTTGATTCAATTAACTGACTACGAGAACGATTAAGTTCTTGCTGTAAAGGAATTAGGTCTTCAATAATTGATGAATTGTAAAATTTACCCGTAGGACTAGCATCTATCTTAGAAATAGGATATTGTCCATGTTCATATGGCCATTTAGCAAAACCTTGAACTAGTTTACTAGCAGCAATAGTAAACATACCACCTTCAGGAAGCTCTGGTAGATAACCAGGCTTAACCCAAATTTCTAAAATTATACTCTGATCTTTCTTACTATCATGCTTACTAATTCCCATTACATTAAGTAAACCTTCATCTACTGATTCTAACTTATCGCTAATTGCATCAATACCAAAACTCTGTTTAATCCATGAATTGTTTCTAATTTGTGCGTGAATAATGTAAGGCTGATCTTCAATATCTGTACACATTAGATCAGGTACAAAAACGTGAAAAGGACTTACGTTATCAATACAAATAACACCATATACCTTAGTATCAGCACCAGGATTCATAGGATCAGGATCTTTTGAACTATCAAGATCTATCTTATTAGCATCCCAATAAGTTTTAATAAATCCATTACCACAAACAGCTTGCCAAAACACTGCTTCTCTAAGTACTTTATTAAATTTTAATCCACGCCACAGGGAGTCCCAAATCTGTTCACCTGCTTGTGCAGCAAAGATGTCAGCATCTTCAGTTGAAGAAGGTACAACAAATGCATTAGGCTTTTGCGCACACAATCTAGATATCTCTTTGCGAACAATCTTTCTAACCTGATTAACTACGATGCGTACCCTATAGTAAGGTGCCTTAGGTGTATGTAGATCAAAGTTGTTACCTGTTGTCGTCTGTCTGAATTGTACATGCTGGTTACCATAAAAGAAAGCTAAATTAAGATACCACTGTCTCTCTTGTCTAATCCTTTGATTCTGACAGCGATGAAACCATTCCATTCCAATAGCAGCTAATCTTATTCTTAATTTATCAGCATCCTTACCTTCCGCTGTAAAAATATCTCCTACACTAGTTAAACCTTTAGGATCATCTGGATACGTCATCGCTGAATCTCTTCATCAAAACCCATACCAAAATCATTCATAGCGTACTGGCGTACTTCATCAGGACTAAGATACGTTACTTCTTCACCTACACCACTAATATCTCTTAATTGTTTTTCTTCTGATGCATCATCTTTAGGAAAGTATTCATCACTGCTTGGAACTATTGTCGAGTAATTCTGTAAGGCTGCGAATGTTCTCACGTCGGGAGCTTGAAGTCGATTTAGTAGCTCTCGATTTTGTTGTATTAGTTGTTGGTTCATTAACTGCTGACTCACGGGCGGATGATTCAGACTCCACCATAGAGCCAATATCAGAAGGAGTATAATTCCCAGAAGAATGTACACTATCATAGTATTCCTTAAACTCCTCCCAAGCCTTTATTAAGTTTGCAGGAAGCTCTACTCCCTTTTCCTTCACCGATGTCAATGCAGCAATTTCTTCTTCCTGCTTTAAAAGACTTTGCACTAATTCGTCAAAAAGACCTAACTCTGTAGCTACATCTTTTATGCAATGCCCACATAAATACAAGGTCCCATACCAATCAATCTCTAACTGAAAATCAACGTACTTTCTTCCATCGTTCTTAGATGCTCCACAATTACCGCATTTACCAGGCTTGAACATGGGAACATCTTGAGTAAGATATTTGCTCATCCGCAACATCTCCAAGTAATCAGGATCCACTTCCGTTGGCAATCTGCCATATTTCTCTATAAATCTATGCATCACATGACGACTCATTAAATCTCTCCAAAGGCATAATTATCTGGATCAGATTGAATAAATTGAGAATCAACTTCCCAGGGAAAATCTTCTCTATTAATTTCTGTTAAACTCCGTCCACGAGCCAAATTTTTAACCTCTGGAGTAATATACGGCATAAAATTAAAAAAGTAACCACAAGAGTCAGGACAGTGATCATTCTTTTTCTTAGGTTGTTCTCTAACATTATTTCTGTCCGCAATCTTTGGAGAGTTGAAAATCATAAAACTATAACTTCTAATCTCCTTAATTGTATTAGGACACGCTTCCGTAATACTCCACATATCGTATTTTAAATACTCATTCATTTTATTAATCCTGCCATCTACATCTTTCTTAGCAGGTATTAAAGGAATCCCATTATCTCTATAAATCTGTAAAGGTGAAGTACCTGTTTCAGCAGTTTTCTGACTCATTGAAGGATCACACATATACATGACAGGCTCTCTGCCAATTTCTTCATTAATCTCTTTAATTCTTTTAACGTGATCTTTAATGACTAATTTTCTTTTATAATGCTCTTTGAATGTAACTACTCTGCCCTGAGGGGAAACAGCGTGCCAAAGAGCAGCAGTAGGATTATTAAATCCATGATCTATAGAAATGTTAATAGTCCAGTGTTTTGGTATCGGTCCTCCACCTTTAATGACGTGCCTTGTGTAGTCGAATTCTCTAAGAATCAACCCACCTTTAGGAACAAAGATACCTTTTTCTCTAACATCTTTTTCTTCTTCAGTTAAATCTTCACTAAGTATCTTAAGAGCTTCTTTGTTCAAATGGGGATTACTAGCAATATTAACTTCGAACATGTCTACATTTTTATTAGCAGATACAATAAATCTATCGAAAATCCAATCCTGTCCATCAACAGGAGTCATGGTCATGTACCAACAACCATTAAAGTCAATTAAACGAAGACGACACTCATTGAAGATTGCACTAGGACATTCTTCATCAAAGTGAATAAAGTGAAGAGGAATACCAGCAAAAGATTCAACTTCTTGTTGATGTGTCATTACTTCAATAGTTGAGCCATTTCTAAAAGTTAGTAGCGCTCCCCTATTTTTCCACGAATCCTCCCAAGAGCCATTCACTAATTCGCTAGGAGGTGTCCACTGTGCGAGTAAAGGTTTAATAATTTTTTCAATACCATTGTCTTTATCCACTGTTACAATTCTACCTCTTACAGGTAAATCATGTGTAGCTTGATAAGGATGTTTTCCTGTAGCTCTCCAGATATCCTCTACAATTCCAGCGGTAGATTTTCCACTTCTGTTACCCCCTCGTAACAGACGACCTACCTTATTAGATTCATGAAATTCTTGATGTACAGATGAATTAGGTACATAAGATAAAACATTTGGTTTGGCAGCTGCGTGAACTAGTCTACGAGCTAGTTCTTCTAAAAAATCAGAACTCACTACGTTCCAAATCCTATAGCTCTTAGAGCATCGATAATAGCCTGTATTTGAACTTGTGAATAAGTTGCAGAAGCGGTAGTAGGAAAAGCAGGATTAATGCTTGTACCAATTCTTCTAGAAGACTTCCCATCATGTTTATGATCACCAGGATTAGACTGATTATGTTGAATACCTAAGGTATGATGCTGTGCATTAACACTAGAATCTACATCTGAATTACTATGAAGTATTGCAACCTCTTGAGCAGTTGGAGCATTAGTAGCAACTACTTTAGCTCTTGAAGTTGGTGTAGGAGATGTCATGATGGATCCCTTTGATAATGAGCACTCCACATAATACCGTCTCCTGGACTTCCAACAGCCCAGGTAAAAGGAATAAGATTTCCTGCAAATTTAGATGCTCCACCAGTAGCCATCTTAATACTAAAAACTATGTAGTCAGGACTGGCCAACTGTGTAACCATAGGCTGTCGAGATGTATCAGCCGCCGTATTAAAAGCATGAGCACTACCCACTGAAATAGGAACAGTAAAAGGATTACCAGATGAAATATTAGTCTTAGCTTTAAATGGTAAACTTATTCGAAAAGCACCAGTACCTGCTGAAGCACCTGTAGTTCCAAATCTAAACTCTCCCCATGTAAAAATTTGATCAAAAATCTTGTAATATTTACCTACTAAAGTATTACCCGTTCCTAATACAGGAGTAGTGCCCGCAGAGGTTAATGCAGGAACATAAGTCTGAATAGGATGAGTAACTAAACAAGGACCAGCGTAATTATCAATGTCATCACAATTCACAGTATTCAAAGCAGGAAAGTTCTTCATAAAGTCAGAACCGATAGGACTTTCTAAACTAAGAACCATTAGGGCACCGCCGTTGGATAAACGAAATAACCAGTAAACCTATCCTGTTGTCCTAGTGTTACAGGTATTGTAGGACCCCAAGTACCACATGCTGCACCTACTGTTGTTACATAAGCTATCATAGCATTAAATGCAACACTATAATTTAAACTAAAAACTGAGCTAGATGCCACTGCATTATTATCTTGAAATATCATTTTTCCCATTGGTACTGAAGCACTAAATATGGCAGATGCTTGAAGAAAAACAGGGTCTATCGCCACAGGGAGGCTGATGGTATAACTACCAGATCCTAAAGCTGCACCTACACCACCAAAATAAAGCCTAAAGAAAACTGCAACCATTCTAGGATGGATTCTAATATACTTAGCGTCTGTAAATCCACCTGCACCTAAAGTAGGAGGAGTAATGCTACCTCCCCATGTAGGTGTATAGGATGCAACTGAAGCTCTAAATAAAGCATCAATTTTATCCATGTTGATTGTATTCTGAGCAGCCCACCCAGCGAATGTTGGCATATTCGCTTTTATGGATTCATTAGTATCTGGCTTAATAAGTCCTAAGTTAGAAGTTACTGTGGTTCCCATTAGATCCTAAATTCACAAAGCTCATCGTACCTGGTTAAAATCTTAGCTAGTGTCTGAAGTACTATTCCTTCTTTACTATGTTTCTTATTTGCTGCTTCATCCAAGATGTCAATTATTTCCTGAGGGATCTCTTCTACTTTCATTATGCACTCTTATACATGAAAGTACCAGTGAATGAATCACCAGTAGCAATTGCATTAGGAGTAGAAGGTCCTACCCATAAAACAGTTTTACCTGTGTAACCTTCTGTGATCATTCTAAGATAAGCTACACCAGCAATATGCACAATATCTAATGCAAATGTACCACTGAAGGGAATAGAGTTAGCATCTATCATATAACCTTCACCAATACAATGTGCAACTCCAGGAACATCAGTTAGAGTTGCACCTACTACATGAAAAGTAACATCTGCTAAGAAAGGTAAAGCAATCCCATAAGCTCCTGTACCTGTTCCCGGAGCAACACCAGGATCAATTGCAGCAATAGAAAAAGTTCCAAAAATGAATCCTTCAACGTTACTGTATTCTAATTGTGCAGCTCCAGCACCAAAGTTAGGATTTGTAGTAGCTCCAATAACAGCAGGAGTAGTCGTGATTAAATTAATGTCTGTAACGTCTTCAATGATCAGATTATTGTCTTCAGCTAGTTCTGTACCAACTGCCCAATTTTCAGCAAGCTCTGCTTCTGTGACTTTAGCTAAACCAATGTTGGGGGTGAAGGTTACTGCCATAACAAGTTCCCGTTATGTCTAGGCCATGGCGTGTAATTATAATCTACCTTAATAACTGCATCCCTGAAAAGTTGCTCCGAATTTACAAGTGCCCTGAATACTTTAAATGTACTATCATCATTTATTGTAATAAACAAAATTAAATTCATACTATATACTTCGAATCAATGTGAGTATAAGGAACCTTATGAAGATATGAGTCACGCACTTTCCACATGTCTTCAAAAGTAACAGGTTTAGGATCTTTACAAGGTACTGAAGTAATAATTACTTTTTGTTCATCGTACTCTAACAGTTCTCTAATTACTTTCTGCAATTCCGATGAAATTTCTTCACCGCACATTAGACACCTAGTTTCCTTTTAGCATCTAATAACTCTTGATCCTCAACCACTGCACCTGTTAATTCAAGTGGGGGAGCTTCGTCTATAACTTCAAGAGTTCTATTATTCATAGCTTGCTTAAGGTCCATCGCAATTGCAATCATTACCTGAGGATCTTTAACGTGTTTCTGGATAATTTCAACAAACATTACGAGTAACTGCTCGCTCTGTGGCGCGTTACTGTCTGCTAGTTCTCCTGTAGTTTCTAACCAGAACTTAATTGCATTCCAGTCACCTTGATTAATCTTTTTAGTGAATTCCGCCACAGCTGCGGGACGTACGTTAATCTTATTTTGATCTGCTAAACTATCTAAGAAATTCTTAAATTGTGGATCACTCAACCAAGCATAGTATTGAGATGAGGTAATTCCAAGCTGATCTAACTTCTCAGCAATAGATCTCTCATCCATCATGTTCATTACTGTAATTGCAGCAGCTTGTTGTGGGCCTGTTAATTCAGATTGTGTGTGTTGCTCAAAGGGAATTCCACGTTTCTTTAAGGCTGCAATTACAGGCTTTCTGCCTAAGTAATAGTTAACTGTTGTCTGTTTTAGATTAGGTCTAGTTTTACGTAAATGTTGAAAGACCTCTTCAACTGTTGGAACAGTGTGGCGTAGGAACCAGTTTAATTCGTAGTAGTTAATTAGAGCTTTTTCTGCTGGTTGTAAAGCTGCTCTAATTGCATAAAACCTCTTCTGTGCGTCTGTTGCCATTCCCCCTCCTACTCTCGTCTATTAGCTTCCTCTACAAGTTCTTCAAGTTCTTTAACCTGTTCAAAGAAAGGTTTCGCTAGGTACTCCTCTAAATCTTTATTTCCTTCTATTACTGGCTCATAGGACATTTCAAAAATGTCAGGCTTACAAGGGTACTGCTCTCCCCTTAGACCTGTAATAATCCAATCACCAACATTAGCGTGCATCGTGCCTTCAAGAGTTTCAATATTTAACTCTACTTCAGTTTGGTAAGCCTCAATCTCTACAGGCTTTTTACGAAATTTCATCGGTTTGAAGTGTCTCTCAATTTAGCCTCTTCCGTTGGCTCACATTTAGTCAGCCAAAGCTCAGCTTCATCAATCTTAATAAGAACTAAACTTCTCTCTCGTGAAGGTACGTACTCTTCAATCAAATCTCGTACCCGTTGAAAATGGTAAACAGGATTCATCATTTTCCATCTCTCGCAATCCCTGCATTAGCCCAGAACATCACAGTGTCTAAAGCATCAATTGCTAAGTCTCTTTCATGGCCTTCAGGAACCAAATCATTCAAATCAATAGCAGCTCTTAAACACAAGTTTCTCACAGTCTCGTAAGCTTGCTTCTTCTCTTCTGTAGTAGCAGGGTGAAAACTAAATCTGTTCTCTAAATCTTTCTTTTCCATCAGTCTGCAATCCTTACGTTATCAAACTTCTTGTAAGCGTCAATGTAAGTCTCTTTTAAATCTCCGTTATAAGTCACTTCGTAGTACATCTGATCTGGTAAAGTTGTAGAAATTAAAGCTTTCCAGTTCTGAAGTGTCTTAGAGAACCAAACTTCATAAACTCCAAAAGAAGGAATTTTAGGATCTGACTTATCAAAGTGATCTTCTACGTAATCTTGAACAAGTCTAATTGCCTTGTCCTGAAACGTCTCTTCCATTAAAGTCCCCAATCCTCACTTATCCGTGGAGAGACAGCTAATCTCCCACGTTCAATCTCTCACATAAGGATCTCCAAAAGCAAGGAATGTGACCCACATCACTTCCTCAGAAGTCCTCCAGCCTGCCCAGATTCTCTAATCCCTCATTTGAGGTACCCAGTGTCCTCCCTGAGGCTCTAACAGTCCAAATAGGCACACGGGTAGGGGTATTCGGGTCTCAGGGGCTTACAGAGGCTCTCAGGCTGTCACGTTCACATATGGCCTCTAAGGATGTTACCTTTTATTTTATTTTTGTTTTAACGCCACACGCTCTTGGGATGGATTCTTGATTTAATGCTTTGTAAAGGTTGATTCTTGATTGACTGATTCTTGATTGAGCCCTGCGTTAGCAGGTTGGAATCTTGATTTTGGATTTTTAGATTTTCTTTTAGGGTTCTCTAATTTTTCTGAGATGGTTCCTTTATTTTTCTTTGTAGATCTTAGGGACTACCGCTCATAAAATCGCATGGATTTATTGGACAAGATATTAATGTCTCAATGTAGGTACGTTATAATGAATCAAAGTTCTGATGTAGGAATAGTGTAATGTAGGAATAATAGATCGTTGCTTTGTCTTAAAGCCTTAATGTTCTTATATATGCGCCTTACTGTGTGTTAGTATATTAGCGTTACTCTTAGTGATATAGGATAAATACGATTTCGATGGAAGTAATACGCTATGACGGGCATCATAACATACAATATAATATAAATAGCACGACCTATAATAACTCATTAATAACTCATGAATGCTATATCATCTAATATGTGGGCTTGAATCCAAACTTAAATTAAAAAAGTTTGATGCATGAGAGTGAATGAGTGTATGGGGGCGCAGTCCCCGCTTTTGCACGAATTCGCGATCTATTCCTTATTAAGAGTTAATAGATAAAAGCATAACGAACGAAGAGAGTGTTCTATGCTTGAAATCTATGAAGTCAGTGCAAAGACGTACATATGGGTATCCATCTCCCGTTTGCGGATATCCAGCACTGTGCTAGCATGGTCCATAGAGAGTCCCCATGCATTCCGATAAATGGACATTGGAGGGTAAAATCGGACATAAGCTGACTAGCCATGCACGACCGACCAATCCACTTTTATTTCTATAAGGGAGAAACATGAGTAATGACAGGTTACATGCCGATGTTAGACGACTGATAGAACAAAATGGAGCAATGGGTGTTAATCAACTATCTAAGGCATTAGACATCCCATTAAGCACAATGCAGAAATATATGGACAAAGACCAAAGTTACTTCAAAAAGAACAATGTGCGCAAATGGGTTATGCCTGAAGAATCTGCTAATGCTGACATGTCGGTTGTATCATCTAATTACTCTAATGTTATTGATAGTCAGCTTATGAGTATGCAAGCACTGATTAATACTCTTATGTCACAATTTAGAGCAACTGTTTCTCTTATTGATGCAAACAAGGGAACAAGTCAGGCTGTGGCTGGAATTATGCCCGATGTACACAAGAGTATGATTGAATCGGATAAAAGAATTAAAAATACATACGATGTATTTAAGAAATATATCAATGTATGTCCTGAAGAGTATCGAGATTTGATTAAGAATTTAGATTTATACCGTCTTACTATTGAAATGGGAACTATAAAGCTTAATGAAGTATTTAATCCTGAAATTACAGCATTATTCTTAGAAAAATCCGTTGATTTATCACATGATGTGATAATGATGCTTAAAGAATACCAAAAGGAGATGAAATTATGAGATATGATATTACAACAGACTATGGAGACTTATTAGTTTTATCATTACATGGTAGAGTTTTATTAGTAAGTCGTGATATGTCTGAAATAGCAGCAAAAATATCTGAAAACTATGAATTACATATGAATAGAGCTAAAAAGACGATTGAGAAGGCTAACATTACTACTAATAAACTAACAGTTGAGGAAAGACCACCATATAAGCAGATAAATCGTACTTATTTAACTGATCTCCCGATTGATGGCGAAACATCATCAAATAAAAAGCCTAATGACGGGTCTTTAGGTAAATTATTTGAACTATGATCATAAATCAGGCATTTAGAAAAATTAGGACAAAATTTCAAGTGGAGTTTTTGTGTACATATGTCTGTTATGGGTGTATGTACACATCCCACAATGATAGAGAAATAAAAGGAAATCCGGTGTAGACTAAAAAAGAAAAAGGAAAACACCTCAAGAACTGGAGTCTCTGTCATGGAAAGTCTTAATTATTTCCCTTCCCCCATTGAGCTGCGTTTAATTGCTGCTTACAATAAAGCTCATTGTGAGCTCACTTATATCATCTACACTAAGCCGGAATGGGTTAAGTATGGAGGAGTTAGCTCTGAGTTTATTGAATTTACTGATCATACTTATGAATTTGTAGTTATCAGAGCTGCTAATGGTGACAAGAGCACCGTTCCTTTTACTTGCATTACTATTCGCGTTCAGTTCTAAAAGAGGAGAATTGTCATGCTTATCGAAACCATTAAATTTGAAATCCGCGACTATACTACAGGTGCTGCTGAGCAGTTTGTTGTTGAGAACACAGCTACCAATTACGAATTGATCGCCACACAGCGCAATACTCGTGACATTCACTTTGAGCAAATGTTCTCTTTTGACTTCGAGCGCAAGCAGAATGTGCCTACCTTTATTCTGACCTATGAGCAGGATCTGATTTTCGATGCCATTCAGGAATATGTTAACAATCACGTGTTGGAATTTGAATTGGATGACGTTGATCAAATGGCCTAAGCGCACTGTGGCGAGATCTAGGATAGGAGAATTATAATGAAATATGCAATTCGAATTACTGATGATGGCCGAAACTACAAGCTATTCGCAGTTGCAAAAGATGAGTCTTGTATCAATTATCTACGTTATCTTGCACGAAAGTCATTCCCATATGGTTCGTCTTATCGGATTAATATCAGTAAATGGAGTCCTGAATTTGAGGACATTACTTATGTGGTGTGATTGCTCGTGAGCACAGATTAAATGCTGTGCTCACTGTGAAGTTATCAATTAGAAGGGAGGTGAAGATAAGATGACTGTCTATGTTGCATTTAACTACATGAAAGATATTGTTGGTATTTTTCACAATACCAATGATGCGCAGAAGAAAGCAGAGTCTGAGAATGGTCACATTGAAATTTGGACAGTTGAGTAATTGATGAATGCTGGAGTGTGCAATTCGACCGGAATTGTGCATTCCCTGAATTTATCAATTGAGATTGGAGAATTGAAATGGCAATAAAAGTAGGCGACCGTGTCATTAGTGTCAGACTTAACGTAGAGGGAATAGTGGTTGATATACAGCCGTGCCTTCAGTGTGATAAAACAGAATTTACCTTAGACAAGGAAGGTAGTCCTGTGCGCTTTTACTACCACACTGGCTCATTTGAAGTTATCGATTCGCAAAAAGAAAAGGAGAAATGAAATGAGATCTATCGAGGAAATCAAAGCTGAATTCATGCTGGCTATGGAAGAGGAAAGGGAAAGAAAAGCAGCAGCTGCTAAATTGGTTAATCCTATCTACAAATTTACCTTGCTGCCCTATACGGATAAATGGTATAAGGTATTCGATCCTTCGTGTAAACTCTATGCACTTGAGGGTGAGGTAACAAATAAAGAAGAGCTGCATGCCGTTGGTAAAACGCCTTTTGAAGGATCAATGGTTTATGCATTCAACTCTCTGTCAGGTTATCTCGTAATGGCTGTCGGAGGTGGCTCTTCTTTCACAGAGAATCCCCGTTGTTTTGTACGCTTGAGTCACTTCATTCAGGATAACCCTGAGGGTGGAGACGTTTCTAACTTCGTTAATTTCTATCGCGGAGGTAAATGAAATGTTGGATGGAATGGATATGCAGCGGGTGTGGCGGACTACGAACAGTGATTACAGTAATAGCGGTTATTTTGTATGGGAGGTTATTGAAGTAGTTGGTAAGGTCTCTCCATTAGAGCAAGAGCCATTTGAGAAATGTCGTGATGGTTCTCTTATTCTTATTCGGTGCTTCCACTATTGGACTTTAGAGAAAGCGGATAAGTCACTATATGACGACACGTATAGCTGCTGGCAGACAGTTACTGTTGTTCCTGATTACACAAGAGAATGGACTGCGCAATGAGTAGATGGACGCACTCGGCTTGTGAAAAGGACTACGAAAAGATTACGGGATACTCGGCTACTGCTGCTAATAGGATTAAGGAGCCCGAAAGAGAAATCTGCTGTTTCTGTCGTGAATTTACTATGTCGGGGTTGTATATCCGATACAACCCCGAGCGCCTTCAATTCTGTTCTCATGATAAGATCTATAGTGCTTATACCATTATCCTTGACGATTTCTATGGTGGCCATGCTGTAGGACCATTTGAAACATGGGATGAGGCTGATAAATACTACAAAGAGAATCACTGCATTGGAAAGATTCGTCCATTAGTTACTCCGCCACCGAAATTGAGGTAAATCGATGTGGAATACTCTTATTGTTATCTTTAAGCAGCATAGTTCTAATCTGTTTATCAATTTTGTAGATGAACAACAGTGTAATGATGCATTCGAACATATAATCGATGCTATAGCTAGAGGAGAAGAAGCGTGGTCTAATTCGCAGAGTTACATATTCCTAGAAGAAGTAGCTTGTATTTCAAAAAGAAAGTAAGGCAAAATTCAACTGGAATTGAGGCTAATCCTGCCAATGCCCATTTACATGCGTAAAATTAATTAGGCAAAAAGAAAGGGCCAGGTCTTAAGTGACCTGGCCCTTTTCTCTGTCTTACATTACTTCTTGGTAATCGTGAACGTCAGGTTGTTGTCCTCGAATACTACAGGATTAGCAACCGTCTTATCT
>Ga0193742_1000652_pt1 | contig 22592 bp, 29 predicted proteins | sample L2c1metaG_FD_165511 | JGI IMG/M metagenome (GOLD analysis project Ga0193742, IMG submission 165511) | Soil microbial communities from a riparian zone of the East river system, Colorado, United States - L2c1 | ecosystem: Environmental > Terrestrial > Soil > Riparian zone | place: USA: East River... | reverse complement strand
AAGCGCTGTGTTTACATAGCTACTCAGTGAATTCCAAAACATTTAACCGTCTTGCGAGTTCCTCTGTGTGCCAAAAACTCCCACTTGTCGCTTAACTCAGTCACTAGTGATACATTTCTGTCACAGCAAGTTTACATTATGGGCTGCTTTTCAATCTAGCATTTTTGGCCGCTTCGGGAGCGGTGCAATCAAGGGCCTTTACTAACCACTGTGTATAAGCTACTGCCAGTACTAGAAGCTATATTCATGTTAGGAAACTTGTTCTGGCCCTGGCCAGCAGCTCAAGTCTTCCGCCCGCTATTACCCTCTCCAGCGTGTGGTCAGGCCTGAGTTTCATTGGATACCTTTTTATTTCTTTAATCAAATCTTTGTTTCATTTAGTACAGTTTGACAGGAACCTATCAAATACATAAATAATAAATATTTTTTGCATGACCGCCATGTTCTCTCCGCTCCGTGGGCCACTGTGGTCCCGATCTAGGTTATGTTGCCCTACATCTCTGAGCCCAAACCTATATCGTAGGCAGACGCGATGGTTACGAACAATAGAACCTCCAAACACTCACAATAATGGTGGATATTCCGGCTGGAGTAAAACAAGTCCTCTGATCTTCTACCCCACATGCGCGGTAATATTCGGCGCAGCGTGCTTCGTTACATACCAAACCTCACAGCCCTTCAGACATAGTGTACTTGCGCTTGTGCGATGCTCCAGAGTTGCTGGTAATTCTCTTCTTTTGTCCTGAGGTCACTAGGAACTGATGCGGTTGTTTATGCAGGTGCCGCCATACTTAGCGCGATTGACTACAAAATGACTATGCTGAAAAGTTATGAGACAATGAAAATGGAACATGATGCCTACTCGGAATGTCATACTCGGAGTGCGAAGAGAGTTCTCAAATCATTGCTTGCTAACGGAGGTTCGTAATTAGTTGGAGTCATCTTATCTGCAAGTCATCGGGTTTTGGCAGGAATTTTCATAAAAATGGGACAGCATATGGGGACTTTGATGGTTCTTCCCATGGAATGGACTAGTACCATGAAAGTCCTGCAAGATAGATGCGAACCGACGCCATATAGTGCCTTAGAAGATCTGTTTCTTGTTGACATGGGTGCTCCAGTCACGGAATTGTTTGATGATTTTGACCCAACTCCCATTGGCGTAGCAAGTTTGGCGCAAGTACATGTTGGACATCATCGTGCTTCTGGAAAGAGAGTTGCCGTGAAAGTGAGCCTTTCCAAAATATTTCACCAACATCAATATCTCAAGCAGCTCAGCTTCAACATCCTCACCTTGCAGAATTTTGCGACATTGATATGGAAATGGTGGACGTTACTCTTGGTTCGTGTTTTATTCGTTATTGTTTGATGCCTTTTGAAACCTCATGACAGGTTGGATCAAGTATTGGTTCCCTGAATTTGAGTTCTCATGGCTAGCCGTAAGCTCCATGATGTCTTTTCGGGGTGTATCTCTGAGCCTTTTTGAAGGAAGAAATGCGGACAAATTTGCCAAAAGAAATGGATTTCGTTCACGAAGCTTCCAATGCGGCTCGAGCAGTCGCGGATTTTAAAGATCTTCGAACGTCTTTATATATACCCAAAGTGATCGTTGCGACCAAGAGAGTCCTTATCATGGAATATATTCAAGGAGGTCGAGTTGATGATTTGAAATATTTGGCGGATTGGAACATTGACCGCAATAAGGTGGCGATAGAATTATCTCGAATCTTCACTCGGATGGTCTTTATCAATGGCTGGTTCCACGCAGTGTGTCTTTACTTGTTGCTGTGGGGTTTGGTTCTTATCGTTAACTGTTTCTAGGATCCGCATGCAGGTAGCCTTTTCACATTTGACGATCTTCTAATGACTTACTCTGTTGCATGAAGGCAACCTGTTGATACGGCCTGCACCGACCACTTCGAAGTCTCCGTATAACTTCGAAATCGTGTTGCTGGACCATGGGTTGTACTTTGATCTAAATCCGCAACTACGTGCAAATTATAGCAAACTCTGGCTTTCTCTCATGCAGCCCACCTCGCCATCCACTATCGCTGATCGTCGAAAGTATGCGGAGCTGGTAGGGAACATTGGGCCTGATCTTGTGAGGATAGATGCATTGCTCTGTTCGCCACATAGTTTGAATGTTACATCAGTATCCTGTTTTTGAAGCTGCGATCACGGGCCGAGTTGCATTGGAGGGAGGCTGGGAAATAACGCAAGATTCTGCTTTTCGTCGTGCTTCAAGTATAATTGACATGGTCCCCCAAACGGAAGAAGAGAAAGAGGTCATGCGGAATGCCGTTAGGCATGAGGGCGTGTTGTTATCCTTGTTGGATGTACTTCGACGTGTTCCTCGTAGAGTTCTTATGGTGTTGAAATTGAATGACTTGACTCGGTACGGACGTTATATGCCTTTTCTTTATTGATTTCACACTTTTACCACAGAAGCCTGGATCATGCTCTGATGACTACCCATTCCAAAGTATGCAACTTCCTTTTTTCATGATGGACGTCTCTATCTAACAAACGCTGAAAGGTCCGAATCTTCCTTGTTACTGCTAAATATTGTACAAATGCAGCCTGGCAAGAAGAAAGACAACGGTTGATGGATGAAATGCGAGAGCATGGACCCCTGTCGTCAACGCTCCTGTTCAGCTATTTTTGTAGCTGGTGGTAGGTCTACTTCACAAACGCCATTATTGTATTTACTAATGAGACAACGAAGGAGATATCAAAACTCCTGCGCGCAGCTTTCTATCATTGAAGCATTCATGGACTTCAAAGCATTCGTAAATAAAAAGGGAGCATGGATAGAAGGTTTGCTATTTAGAGGTCTCAAGGGAGCGCACGACGCAGCTTCTGGGTTAAATAGTGTACATGTAATAATAAATTAGAAATGCGATAGTAGTGTGCACTTGTAGAGCCATCCTTCATTTTTTCTTCTGCCTCGAGAAAAGCTGGTCAATCGTGCTTGCATTTTCTCTTAGAGCTTCCCACTGAGAAATAGAATATGTGAACTTATACGATAAAGAGATAGCGGGAATGCCTTGCCTGGTCCAAAGTAAGTGATATCCCCTTTTTTCCAGGCTTTTCTTGACCATCTGCGCCATAAAATTCACGTATATCAAGCAAAGGGATGCCTTTGAATGATCGCACTGTAGCGCGTTTCTTTTTGCCAAGGTCGATATATTTCTCTCCTTCTGAATTCGTTAGAGTTTTGCCTTGAGGCTCCTTGCTTACTCCCGCCACGTCCTGTAAACTATGAGATATGCATAGGGAACATGAAATCGAGCATACAGAGCCACATGCGACCTCTCCTGTTTTGGCTTTTTTGGCAATTTGTTCATCTGACTGGAGAAAGGTCAGGAACCTCGGTTGGAAATTGGAATGGTTGGGGAATTGACATACTCCACCCAACTGCCTTTTCTTTGCACCCAACTGCCTTTTCTTTGACGTGATAGATGGGCCTTCAGAAGTTGTATCACTCCCAGAAAGCGCCTCTTCGTCTTTAACAGGCTTGGATTTGGGCATTTTGAGATCGTGGCTTGGGACACAAGTCGCGACTTTGTGTCAGTAGTCACAGACGCGTTACAGCGTGGTTTGAGTGATGATGGTCACAACCGTCTTACGTCGGCTATTCCCTTCCTTTTGGCGCTCTTCAAACTTGTTTTCTTTATCGTCGGCCTTTGCACCAATTCTGCATTTAGGTTGACTATTTTTTCATCGACCTCATTTCTCGGTGGCTTAGCCGCGGAAAATGAAGATCCCTCCTAAAACAAAGAAAGCTATTCCACCGGTTCGTTGGGTTTACATCCTCGCATGCGTTTATCATACTGAAATTGATTTTCAGCCAACCCAACTCGCTGATCTCATAGTCAAACTTCTCAATGCTACAAACGAACAATTACCCACCATTTTGAAAACTGTCGATTCTTGGAAATGGCCTCGTTCCGATCTCAATTCATGGATCAAAGTACTCAATAAATTCGACGATATAATGGATGAAGTCATTCTTGACTACAATGTTTCTAAACTACAGTTGAACCCTTTCACGGAAGGTACAAAGGAGCTCCTCTCAGAGATCCTTCGTTTTGAGAGGCTTCTTCTTGAGAATTCCACAAACAGGAAGACATTCAGTTCTTACGATGTAAGACTTATACTATCACGTTGTGCTTTCCATCACTGATAAATCCCTTTGCAGCGCCTAAATGGTTTATTGTCCACTTCAGATCTGGATATCCTCGTCTTGGCACTGAATTTGCTGCTTCGTCCTTCACAGCAATATTCGGCCCAGCCTGCTGTTTCTCATGCGCTCAGCATATCTACCACTCGATTACAGTCCCTGGCTAAAAGGCTTCCCCACTTGCGGGAATATGGCATTGGCCTCGTGGATCTTGCAAGTAATAAAGGACTTGACGAATCTGAAGGCGTTCCTCCTGAAGCTCGAGAAGTCAATTTCAGCTTCTATAGAACGGACATTACGGGCAGCGAACATGATAAAAAAGATGATGAAAGCGCAGATGCCCCGAGCAGTTCTCCACGTCAAATTGCGACAGCAAATTCGAGTGCTGTTCACCTTCGTCTTGATGAGCAGCAGGTCGTCTCACAACCTGTTATGAATGTCCTGGCGGACGCCATTCAAACACATTCTGTTCCTGAAAGCGAAACTTTTGAATTGCTTTGTCGGATTCGAGCAGCTGCATCTTTGTCATCGAGTAGAAGAGCAGATCGAGAGAAACTAGTCATCATTCGCTTGTTGGCTATAGCTATCTACGGTCATACCCACTCGGAATCTCAAGCAACCTCAGCACTTTTCTTATACGAGCCCGATCTCGTTGCTCATATCGCTGAACTACTTCAAGTAGATCAAGGCATACTGGTCCCCGTACAGACGGCAGCCGTAGCAGCATTGGATGCACTTGCGAGATACAAGAACAAGGTTCAAGAAGTTCTCACCGCTGTTAATGCAGGTGTTAACCATGGTATATTGATGGCATTGATGCGGAGCACGGTCACAGAAGTGGCGAATCCAGACTCACTCCTTCCACATGCATTTGTGGAGGCTTTGCTGTCGTTTATCACATACATCGCATCACATGCCTCGGGGGGAAACATGGTTGTCGGGGCAGGTCTCATACCCCTTCTTATACAAGCCATCGAAAACAGGTCTCCACTTCGACTCCCCGTTATTTCCAAAACAATGCAGCTTGTGGACAATGTCTTGTATAGTTTTACTAACGCCTTTTCGTTATTCTGTGCTTCACGGGGTGTCGATGTCCTTGTTGAAAGGATTGAGGTATGTTGTTAGTATGCTTGTCATTTTCAGTTTATGAATCCTCTTGATAGTATGAGATCGACTTGGACATCAAAGAATATGCCGTTAATTATCAACCTTGCGCAATTATCGGCACAGGTGGGTATTGTCAATTTTGCTCAGATCCTATCGCCTGATAGCTTTAACAGGAGAGCTACCAATACAACGCATCGCAGTTCTCAAGCATATTCTTCGATCGATGCATAGGATGATGCAGTCACCTGGAACGGCAGAAGGCCTTCGTGGGCTTATTGACATGTCACTCCTCAGTTCGATAAAAAAGATTGTGCAGTATCGAGGTCTTTTCGGTGCAAACATATTTCCACTTGGTCAGTAAATCTTCTGCCTCCAGTACATATTTCTTATACCTCTGGGATAGCGGTTAACATCATGTCAACCTTTGTCCACAACGAACCGACGTCGTTAGCAATCATCCAAGAAGCTGGATTGCCTGAATTATTCTACAAAGCCATTGAAATTGGTATTGAACCGGCTATAGAAGTATGTAACTATGTTTATGTCACCAATATTCTTGGCTAATACATGCCCTTCGCAGGTCATACAGGCAATCCCGAATGCAATTGGCGCTTTGTGTCTTAATGAAGCAGGTCAAGCACAATTATCAAAGCGGCCAAGCATCATCCCAGCTATTCTTGCGATTTTTACTTCTGAACGACATCTCAAAGTTCTAATCGACAAGGAAAACGCTGTTATCATTGGGACCGCCGTTGACGAATTGATTCGTCATCATCCTTCACTCAAGAGTTCCGTTTTCGATGCAATAAGGTCTACGCTGAGTAACATCGAGGATCTCGGAATGTCTTTCGTTTGCCCGACGGACATCAAACAGTTTTACCAATTGATGCCTATCACGAGCGTTGCGGGTGATTTTTTGCTGGATGAGGATATCACTATGCAGGATGACCTGAGAGAAACTATCGAAGCGCCTGAAGAGATCGCACGAGAACCACTGTTGGAAGCAGTAGATGAAGATAGCGACGAAGATGACGTCACAACGAAAAATCATGATAACACTGTAGTTTCTTTCATTGACATATTGGGACGCGTGGGTGGAATCGATATTCATTGACGTTCTCTATACTAAAGCTTGAGTTCTAGTTCCTGGAAGGTTTCTTCCAGCATTCACCACATTGCAGGGATTTCATTACATCAACGGATGGTCTTCAGCGGTTTGGAAGGCTGACTGGGCTTCCCTGCCTACCTTATGATTTTGCCAATAGCGTGGCTTCTGACTCGATGGTCCAAGTATTACGCACAATGACAGAAGTGGCGACTAGCGAGACACTCCTTCACTTGACGGATATAGTGAAGGAATCTCTTGATGAGACGAAGTTCTTCTGGGAGTCAATTCAAGAGCCGTCGAAACTGTTGCCTTTCATCGATCTTCCACGTGAGATGCCAAATCCTCTTCGAGTGTGAGTGTCACTGACCATTCAATTGCATTAGCCTCGGAGTCAGCTACGGCCAATCAACGTTTCAGGAGACTAGTATCTCTACACATTCGGATTACGTTGCTTTCCGATGTCTTTGCCACGGCTAGAGCTGCAAATAGGCTGGTACAAACGCTTATGAGCAGCACGCCGTTGCAAGTTCTGACCAGCCTTGGTGCCCTTCATCGAGCAAGCATCTGGGAGAACATTGCTCTCAATGTCGGATTAAGCTCGAAAGGAATCGAAGTTCAAGCCAGCCCAAGTTCGTCGCCATTGGAGGGATCTCCTAATCGAACGATTCTGGATTTGCCGGATCCCGACGCTTCAGTCACGGCTAATGGCGCAAGCGGCACTAATGGCACGAACACTACGCCCACTTTGAATCCCAGTGAGAATAATAGTGCTATCAAGCATGACGGACCACGAGATTGGAACGCTAATTCTCTGAAGCACATTACTCAAGGCCTCCCCAATGCGCTAGCTCCCTTCTTCCAAGGTAATATAAATTCTACAGCTTGCGAAAGAATTGCGTTCGTTGACTTGTTCAATCAGCCATGGTCAAGATGTTCCACGCTCGACGCAACCCTGATTCGGCCCAAAAGAAACAAATAACAGAAGCCTCCAAGGTTGTTGCTCAAATAATGTTGAAACATCTTAGCCTCAGAGACTTAGGTAGGTCGCGTTGATCCACCTTTTCTGCAATTACTAATATTTGTACAGATGACAAACCTTCACTTTACAACTACTTCAGCCTCATTCTAGGATTATTCACTCTTCTCTTAGTCGATGGTGAAGAATAATGTTTCGTCTTTTTTAAAAGTCGGTGACTAACAACCTTTCACTTAGAACGGACGTCAGCAACTTCTCTTCACACTGTGGAACTTTTTGCTTTCTATCAAAGTGGCGGTTTCGATGCCATTTTTGACATATGTAAAATCCTCACCACGCAGGTCGACAAAATTGTGAAAATTGAAGACGAGCATCGCTCTGAGCTCCAGAAGAAGGGACTTTCGCACGCTTATAGTGCAATCAAAATGGCTTTGCACCTTCTCAACCCCATTGTTTCTTCTAAACCACTCTTTGAATCCGGCCAAACACTCCTGATTCTCACACGAGACAAAAAGGATACAGATCCCGACTACTTCGAGGCGCACAATTTCCTTGTTAAGCTGCGTTTCATTGTGTTACCAACAATTCGAGACCTCTGGGAAGCCCCATGGTTGGTCCAGGCTCCTATCGGGGTCAGCAGATACGTGGTGCGAACCGTTCTTGAAATCACAAATGGAGAAAATGAAGAATTGAAGAGCGATCCTAATGGAGAGGTTGGCCCAGCCGCTGCTGGACATCTATCGCGTTCAACAGGACCTGATGAAGCCCGGATCCAAATATTGACAGACATGGGTTTCCCCCGGTCGGCAGCCGAGCGTGCTCTTATACGAACCCATAATAATGTTAATAGTGCAACGGAGTTATTACTTTCTCATCCTTTCCCATTACCTCCGGATCCTGTTTCTGATCCTGCAGTAAACGCAATCGATGCAGCCCCTGAAGATACTGAGAGTGCGAGTGGGGGGGATGAAGAAAACGCAAACTCTTCGGTATCAACTGGAGAAGCCGATAGTCAAGCTCCGCAACATCCTTTGACTGATGGCAACGACCAGGAGCCTTCTCTAAATCCACTTCCAGTCGAAAAAACTATGAACGAGTGGCGGAAGGCGTTGGACGAAGCTCGTGAACCTTTGAGGGCAAGCATCAGTAGGCAATCGCTCCTGCTCATAGACGAACATCTGCCTCTTCTATTCGACCTTCACATCGCCTTCACCAAGGGAGGTTCTCACCAGCTGCAAGCCGTCCGTGATCTCGTAGACGATATCAAGGCCTTTTCAAGGTTCGCATATGATGTACAGGAGCAACCTCTGGCGAATCGCTGTCGCCTCCTTGCCTTGGTTCTATGTGAAAATCCTTCCTCCCTTGATCAAGACTTGAGGAACACACTCATGGATCATTTATTGGCTCTTTTACTATCGAGTGTTAACCCAGAACATCCTCCGAGATGGCTCGCGGCGCACCTCCTGGTTACTGAAGCTCTCTTTACTTTGTCAGACGAACCGCGTACTATCTCGTTACCGAAAGAAGATGAACCCATTGATATCACTCCTATTCCAGTGGGGCCTCCCCGAGCAGAAGCCCGCGTCATTGTATTTGACTTCTGCTTTCGACTTGTCGCAATTGATGATTTGCCCGCCGATGAACTACTCTCAGTGTTGCGATTGTTCGTGTTGCTGACTCGTGATAGAGAAATGGCTGCTCAATTTGTCAAACGCGAAGGCCTCGTGTCGCTCTTCAGACGCATCAGAAATTCAGCTGTGAACGGCGGTTCTTCATACATTGCCACGATTCTTCGCCATGTTGTGGAAGATGTCCCGATAATCCAAAGTATTATGCAGCAAACCATCAAGAGATACTTCACTCAACACAGGGCCAGGACCATTGATGTAAATACTTATGTTCGGAATTGCAGTGCCATCGCCTTGCGTGACATGGATATCTTCATCGATTCAACAAAATCTCTTTGCCACATGGAACAGCCATTCTCATCCTCTCCACACATATCTCTCCGCGCTGAATCTCTCATTGAGGCCAAGGCACCACAGTCGGACGTTGAGCCCTCGATGGACATGCAGGTAGACGTGCCTGTTATTAGCCCCTCACATTCAAACGCCCCCCAAAAATCTGTTGAAAGTGTTATTCATCTTCTCATTGTTGAGCTCATGAATGCCATGAAGGTTATCAATGAAACACCGACCCTTTCAGCCAACGTCAGTAACGTGGGCCTCAGCCAATCCGAATCACTTCCGGCGGAGGGAATGCAGTCTGACACTCCAATCCGTTCCAATGATGTGGTTGACTCTACGCTATCACCACCCATCGATGTCCACGACAAATACCAATATCTTTGTTTTACAATGCAGTGTTTGACCGAATTGCTCTTCTCCTATGACACCTGCAAAGTTGCCTTCTTGTCTTATTCAAAGAAGCGATCCCAGCAGGGACATTCCAAAGACCAAGCAAACAAATTCCGAACTACAACACTTCACTTCCTCCTCTCCGACCTTATAACTTATGGCACCATCAGTCCTTCGTCAGACGCCAAGCACCGTAACAAAGGGATGCTCTGCAGCTGGGCCATGAACGTGGTTGGCGCTCTCTGCGTAGACACCTCTTCCGCACAGGAAATGAAGGATGTCTCGGCCGATCTGACAAATGTACGAAAGTTTGTTCTCGAAACGATCAGCCGTGCCATAAAGGATTTACCCCCAACGGAATCTACGGAAGCTAGATACGGGCGATTACTTGCCCTTGCAGACCTATGTCATCGACTGCTAACCGTCCGTGTGAATCCCGCTTCCCGCAAACAGCAGGATGAAGTTCCGACTCACTTGGCAAAAATCATGCTGGAAAAGAACTTTGTCGCCATCCTCACAACAGCTCTTTCAGAGATAGATCTCAATTATCCAAACGTCCGCAATTTAGTTGCAGCTATCCTCCGCCCTCTGGAGTATCTGTAAGTTTCTCATCATTCCTTTTGAACATTGTTTCATATACACCAAATCTAGGACAAAAATTGCCATCAAAATGAGCAGAGCTTCTGGCAAGCACAAGGAAGATGTGAAGAAAGACACGAGCGTCTCATCTGGGTCAGAAGATGATGAAGAGGCGATGGAGGATGGTGGCAGAGAGGAAACTCCAGATCTATATCGACATTCGGCGCTTGGAATATACGCTGGTGTTAGCATCTTTTCTTTTTCCTTGTCAGCCCGTGACTCATTTTTATTAGGAAATGGACGTTAGACATTATGAAGAAGACGAAGACATGGATGAAGAGGACGAGGACCAAGACGTTGAAATGGACTACGGAGATGAAACTGGAAGCGAGGATACATCTAGTTCAGGCTCAGATCATGAAGATGGTGATCCGGATCATCGTACTCCGGACTCCGGAGAGGTTTGGGACGACGAAGGGGATGATGAAGAGGAAGATCTTGTTGAACAGCACGATGAGGAGGAGGAGGAGGAGGAGGAGGAGGAGGAGGAAGAAGTTGGCGACGATAATGGTGAAGGTGAAGAGGAAGAGGAAGATATAATGTGGGAAGTGCGTTGGAATCTCTAGTCGACTTCATCGATGATACTGAATTGCAGGTTACAGGATATACAGGAAAGGGAAGGTGCCTTGGGTGTAGCGCTAGAAGACGTTGAAAATGAAACAGGCCACGGAGGTAATTGTCGTTTTTCAAGGGGGTTGTTTCTATTGACCCTTTCAGGACAGTTCCAATCCATATCAATCATGAAGAAGATGAGCCTGACATGGGGTCTGATGAAGAAGAATTTGTCATTGAGAATGGGAATTTTCATAATGATGGTATATTCAGTTTTGGAGACGCATTCGTTAACCCAGGCATACGTGATGGCGGTGGATTGTTCGTCCATCGGCGGCATCGAGGTAACAGGATGTTCTCCACTTTCGAAAAACATATTGATTTTCCTTGAATAATAGACCACCAACCGTTCAGCCGATCAAGAAATGCACCTGCAGCACCTGAAGCAACGACTCATCCATTGTTACTTGATATGACGTCCTCCACAAACAGAAATCATGCTAATCAAGGCCGAGGTATCCGTCATGCCCACCGAATCCTTGGCACTGGCCCTCCCGATATCCTTCAAACGATTGACCAAATGCTTGGTGACGGATCGATCCAAATACTACAACAACTCATTCCTCACGATGGTGGGGGTACAGAGACGTTTCGAATAGAGGTTCCTGCAGGAACTATCCTTCACCACGGCCGACGCTTCTTAGGCTCTTCCAGCCGCACAGAAAGGGTGCCTCGTCCTCAGCATCATAGGCAAGGACGCGAGTTTGATCCACTGTTAACTTTACAACGATGGGCTGAGGAAATGAAAATTCTGCACGGCGATTTTGTCATAGAACGCGTTGGAAAGCTAGTAAATCATGTGGCGCTAGCCCTTCTCCCCGCAGCCTTGGAAACGCTCAAGCAAGCTAAGATTCAGGCAGAGCAGGAGGCTTTGACAAAGGCGGAAGAGAAAGCCAAGGCCGAAGCAGCATTAGCTACGCAGGAAAATGTGGAACCGCCTTCGGGCTCGACTACATCTCCAGCGCAATCCAACCAGACTACAGACACCCCGCTAGTTGAACCTCCAATTTCGACACCACTTCCCGGACCTGATCAAGTACAGCCAGATACGGTGATGGCAGATACAGTCCCGGTACAGGCAGACGCTGAGATGACCGACGCTTCTGAAATATTGAGACCAGTCGATGCGGAGGCATCTGCACCCCTTCCTGTTGAAGAAACATCCATTCAGTCAACTTCGGACCCCAGTGTAAACGCACCTGAACGTGTTACCGTTATGATCCATGGGAGCGCTGTAGATATCACGGATACAGGGATCGATCCCACATTCCTCGAAGCTCTCCCTGATGACATGCGGGAAGAAGTTCTGAACCAGCATGTTCGCGATCAGCAAGCAGCGAGGGTGGAGCGGCCGCCTGATTCGCAGATTAGTTCGGAGTTCCTTGATGCTCTCCCGCCAGAGATTCGTGCTGAAATCATCCAACAAGAAGCCCTTGAAAGGGCCCGCCGTAGGCCCGAAGAAAACGCCTCTAGAGTTCCTACCGCTGGAGAACCTGTAGACATTGATCCAGCTAGCTTTATAGCGAGTTTGGATCCTAGCCTGCGTCAGGCCGTCTTACTGGAACAAGATGATGGCTTTATCCAATCTCTCCCTTCGCACATGATTGCAGAAGCTGGTGTCTATCGTGATGAAGTGCAAGCTCGTCGTCCTCCTGCTAGTCGTAACCCAACTCGTGTTGTACCTACAGGCTCCCCTGCGCGGATTTATACGGCTCAACATGACGCTATCCTACTCCTAGATCGAACAGGCATTACTGTTCTGGTTCGATTGTTATTTTTCCCGCAAGTCCTGAAGAAGGCCCTCTTGTTCAAAGTTCTCGTCAACCTTTGTGAGAACGCAAAAACTCGAACTGAACTTTTCAATATCCTCCTCAGCATCCTTCAGGATGGCACCGGCGACCTTGCTGCTGTTGATAAAAGCTTTGCACAAATGTCGGTTCGCAATCGAGATTCGAAACCCCTAACTTCAAAGGCAATTGGCAAGCAAAAGGCCACTGCAGATTACTTCACGGCCCTGGCTTTACCTGCGTCGCAGATTGAGACCGTGCCCGACTTGATAGCCCAGAGATGCCTAGAGGCCTTGACATACATTGTCAGCAACAACCAACTTTCTTCGGTATTCTTCCTGACCGAGCACGACTTGCCTGTTGGTCTGCGTAGAACAGCCATCAAGAAAGGAAAAGGAAAGGAAAAGCAGGTTTCGCAAAGCCACTATCCCCTTGTTCTGTTACTCAATCTCCTTGACCGCCAAAATCTCCTCCGCACTCCTGCTATCTTGGAGTCTGTTGTCAACTTGCTAGCCACTATCACACGGCCGTTATCGACCTTGAAAGAGGACCACAAAGTTGTAGCAGCGTCGGGTTCGGCTTCAATGGCTCAGCCGTCTGCCCTATCAGAGACACCGTTAGACTCTGTGCCGGTGAATGCCACGACGAATGCTGATCCTGAAACATTACCCTCGACACAGGCACAACGCCCCGAACATCCAGCTGGGCAAGGAACAGGTAAAGGTTTTTATCATATCAGCATACAATTGATGACTCAAACCTCATAGGTGATTTACCATCGATGACAATTACATCGAGCGTTTCAGGTACGCATGGTGTAGACAAAACGTCTGGAGAAAATGTCGAAGAAAAGGCCTTGCTTCCTCATGCACCACAAGTTCCTCACCCTGCACTTCGCCTCATTGTAAACATCTTAACAATCGGAGAGTGTTCGGGCCGAACCTTCCAACAAAGCTTAGCCTTGATACAGCACCTGTCATACATCCCTGACGCTCGTGACGTGATTGCCCACGAATTGAAATCCAAGGCTCAAGAGTTCGGACAAGCCCTTTATTCCGACCTGGATGATTTAGCCAGCGCCTTGCAAGAATCGAGCAACAACATTTTATTAAGTTCCGTTGCTAGCAAGTTTTCCCCAGCTTCCTCGACACAGGCAAAACTACTCAGGGTTCTGAAGACCATTGACTACATGTACACTCCGAAAACATCCTCTACAGTCAACAACACGAGCAACGACGATGTCGAGAAAGTTCAGGCTATCTATGAGTCGTTTAGGTTCACCCCTCTCTGGCGAAGACTAGGAGATTGCCTATCGGCTGTTGGCGAAAAATCGGAAACCGAACATATTGCAACAGTTTTGCTGCCCTTGATTGAAGCTCTCATGGTGGTTTGTAAATTTGTGGGTTCGAAAGGCCAAGCAATAGTTTCTCGTGCACTGCGTTCTTCTGCGTCACCTCGGTCACCAACTACGCCCAGAGAATCGATGGAAGATCTCTTCATCTCATTCACTGATGCACACAGGAAGGTTCTGAATCTCATGGTTCGCAATAATCCTTCCCTAATGAGCGGATCCTTCTCTCTTCTGGTGAACAATTCTCGTGTCCTTGATTTCGATAACAAGAGAAACTACTTTAATCAACAATTGCATCGAAAGCCCCACGCGCGTGAACATTATGGAACACTCCAGTTGAACGTACGCAGAGCTCGCGTGTTCGAAGATAGTTTCTTATATCTTCAACGAAAATCTGGGGAACAAATCAAAAACGGCAAGCTTAGCATTCGATTCTATGACGAAGAGGGCGTTGATGCTGGCGGTTTGACGAGGGAATGGTTCCAGATATTGGCTCGACAGATGTTTAACCCGAACAACGCTCTTTTCCAACCTTGCGCCGCTGACAAGCAGACGTATCAACCGAACAAGAATTCTTGGGTCAATCCAGAACATTTGTCTTTCTTCAAATTTGTCGGTCGTGTGATTGGCAAAGCTATCCACGACGGGCGATTGCTTGATGCTTACTTCGCAAGAAGTTTATATCGTCAACTCCTTGGGAAGCCAGTCGATTATCGAGACGTTGAATGGGTCGATCCAGAGTACTACAATTCTCTGTGTTGGATTCTTGAGAACGATCCTACTCTCCTTGACCTAAACTTCAGTGTGGAAGCAGACGAGGTAAGTTTCGAAGTTAATATCATCGGCACAACTACTAACATTGAGCTCAGTTTGGTGTCAACCGTATTGTGCCTTTGAAAGAAGGTGGGGAGAGCATCTCCGTCACTCAAGAGAATAAACGAGAATTTGTACAATTATCGGCTCAATATCGACTCTATTCCTCTATCAAGGATCAAATAGAGAGTCTCTCCAATGGCTTTTATGAAATCATTCCGAAAGACTTGATTACTATCGTAAGCTGATGACGTGTAACGCAGAATTGCTACTAACTATCTTTTGACGCAGTTCAATGAGCAAGAACTTGAATTGCTTATTTCTGGAACTCCCGACATCGATGTAGACGAGTGGCGATCAGCAACAGAATATAACGGGTATACGAGTTCAGATCCTAATATTGTCTGGTGGTGGCGCGCCCTCAAATCTTTCAATCGAGATGAGCGAGCGAAGGTGCTTGGTTTTGCGACAGGTACATCCAGGGTGCCTTTGAGTGGATTTCTGGATCTACAAGGTGTCCAAGGTGTCCAAAGGTTTTCCATACACCGAGCTTATGGAGAACCCGACCGACTTCCTCAAGCCCATACATGTATTGTGTTCAATTTTCTTCGCAGTAAGGCTACTCTGACGCCGTCCTTGATATACCTAGGTTTCAATCAGATTGATCTTCCTCAATATACTTCGTATGAAATGTTGCGCCAACAACTACTTATGGCGATTAACGAAGGTGGCGAAGGATTTGCATTCAGCTAAAAAGACAATGTTGCAATAGTATAATAATATCACAATGTAATCAATAGGACTTGTTAAATACTCGTCATGTTCTACATATTGAACTGAGCATTCCCGCCGCCGGCTAATGAAGTAGCCGAGCCCATTATAAATAAGTAACTGCTCAACAAACCCATACACACCCCCATGAAGGCATTCGTCGTGAAAGAGCTCAACCATCCTTCTAAGATATCTCTCTCTACAGACATTCCGGAGCCAACAGCAGGCCCGAGACAAGTTCTGGTTGATGTATATTCTGCTGGTCTCAACTTTTTTGATGTAGGTTTCTTCTACTAACGCCTCATCCCAGAATAGAGCTCAGGCCTTTCTTTTTTTTTTTGCTATAGATCCTGCAGGCACAGGGAAAATATCAAACAAAACCCTCCTTGCCATTTGTTCTTGGGACAGAATTCGCGGGCAGGATTTCTCACGACTCTCCCATCCCAGCGGGGTGTGATTTAAAGCGAGGGCAACGCGTCTTTGGAGCTCAACTCGGATCGTTTGCAGATAAAGTTGCGGTTGATTTAGAACAAGTAAAACCTTTGCCCGATAACCTTACATACGATCAAGGCGCAGGTTCCTTTCCATGACTTGACGAGCAAGTCACATGCATTAACCAGTCAACCTTTACAGGTTTATATGTTACTTGGCCAACTAGCTATGAGGGCCTCGTTGGAAGGGCAAAGCTGGCCCCAGGTGCGCAGTATAAGTTACAAATTACAGACGTGGGTTTAATGACCCTACCCTGCTAAACAGGTGAATGGGTTTTGGTAACTGCAGCTGCAGGTGGTGTCGGTATAGCTGCTGTACAAATTGCAAAAGGTTTGTCGTGCACCAGTTGAACAAAACAGACAAGCTCACAATTCCTGCATAGCATTGGGCGCCAAAGTTATTGCCGCAGCAGGTTCACCCCAAAAAATGGAGATTGCGAAGCGACTGGGCGGTGCAGACTATGTTATTAATTACTCCAAGCCCGGTTGGCAGAAGGAGGTACTGGCTTTGACCAACGAGAGAGGCGTTGATGTCATTTATGACCCTGTTGGTCTGATAAATGGTACTTGAATTCAACCCTATTGATGCACTGCAAACCGCTGATTTGCACTGTGATCGACAGATTCTTTGAAATGTATTGCCTGGAAAGGGCGTGCCATCGTAGTTGGTTTCGCTGCTGGAAACATCGAAAAGGTTAGCATTCACCAACTGATCTGATCATTTCGCAATTTACGCAATCTGTTCCAAGGTTCCGATGAATCTAGTTCTACTTAAGAATGTTGCATTGGTTGGACTGCACTGGGGTCGATATTCATGTACGTATCAATTTTCTTTGACCAAAAAGTATGCTCTCTGATGCTAAATGAAAACTAACAGTGAAGGAACCCAGCCATATTCCGACCGTGTGGAGGGAGTTGCACTCGTAAGTTCAATGTACTTTTTTTCTGTGCCTCGTATCTCATTGGGCCCCTAGGCTGTTTGCCTCTGGTCGGGTGACACCAGTGACATATGGTGAAGTCTATCCCCTCGAGAAATTGGTTGATGGTCTCGCTGCCCTAGAAAAGAGACAAACGTGGGGCAAAGCTGTGGTTAGGGTCAGAGAAGAGCATACCAATGAAAAGGCAAAATTGTAAAGTTTCCCATCCCCATCACTAGACCTCGTAATTATATGTAGTGATGGTGTTCCAATTTTATTATTTTTCAAGGTAATCAGTTGAGCGATATATTTATCTACATATCTACGTCCAGATCCAAAACGAGTCCGTTGAAATCGTTTTCCATATTGACTAGAGATTGCCTAACGGCTCGCGTCCAGCAGTATTAACGAGTCCAAGCCGACGGCGCACCTCCCACTGTTTCCTTGCCATTTTACGGAGTTCACCTTTCATAATTTTGCCTGAAGGAGTACGATCTAAACAGGTGATATATTTGATAAGGCGCAAAAGGACATATATATAGATCGACCTCACATACCGAACGTCGCATCCAGAATCAGAATCATGACGGGAACGGCAAACCTAGGAAGCCTGTGAAATAATAATTCATTTGTCAGCGGCATCTAAACAAGTTGAGCCAAATTTAGAAGCTATTAATCACCGGTTTCGTACATGTGACAAAAGTATAACTTCCGTTACTTGTCCCTTATAGTCTGGTCTGACAGAAACAAGGGCAACCACTAATTCTCCGAGACGTTCATCCGGAACGCCCACCGCGGCTGCTTCCAAAATCCGAGGATCAGCATATAGGGCATTTTCAACGGTTACGGAATCCTGGAAAAGAAAATCTCTTGTCAGGTTGATACATAGAAATGAAAAAAAAATCTTAACCGACAACATTCTCGCCGCCTCGAATGATGATATCTTTGACTATTTGAATTGTTTTTGTGCTGAATCCATACTGTTAATGCTGGAAACTCACGTCTATCCTTGATATGCAGAAAGCCTTCGTCATCTAGATATCCAATATCTCCTGTTCGGAGCCAGCCGTCTTTTGTGATAACTGCAGCGGTAGCTTCTAAAGGGGAGAGGCGTTTCTCGTCAAATGATAACATTACGGAAAATTTAAAATTTAAAATTTAAAAAATTTAAAAAGAGGTTTTCACCTGGATCACGCCAATAACATTTCATAACGTTAGGGCCTCGCCTGCCAAGCGCAGGAACGTGAAATCGAGTAGAAAATAAAAGAGCGGGATACTCACAACCAGACCTCTCCCACAGCGCCTGGTGGAAGACATGTATTCTCATGTACTATTTGGATATCATTGACAGGACAAGCACGACCACTGATGGAAATCATGATCAATGTAGTGCGACGTGACGTCGAAAAATTTTCAGAAACTAACGTGCTGGTGGGTCGGGCGATATAATCTTCCCCCGCGATCTTCGGTGGTGTAAAGTCAACCTCGATTGATAGACATTGGCTTTAGACGCACCGAAACTGCGATTGAGTTGGTCTCTGTTAAACCATATGCTTGTATCCTGCCATTAGATAATCAGCAACTGATAGCACGAACGTGTTTGATTTATTCTTACAAAGTTGCGGTTGGAAATGCCGCTCTTGCTCTGGCGACGAGAGAATCAGGAGCCGGAGCACCTCCAAACAAAAGACCTTCGAGTGGATGCCCGACCAGAGTACTCAAGGTCAGATCAGTAACCATGGATGGGACGCTGCGCAGCCATGGTCAAAGGTGCGCTAGCATCATTGAGAGCCAAAACGTCACTTACCCACCAGCGACGCCCACATTTTCTTCTTTGATCAACCTTTAAAATTTGTGGTGAGTTTCAAAATCAGACACGAAGACCTCCATGCCCTTACTTGACGGCTACAATGAAAAGAAAAAAAGGTCTCATCGTTTGTCTATCTTTATAGAACGCAAGTCGTACCTTCTTCGATGTCCCATTTCTTGGTTATAACGAGTTTCATCCCAGTCATAGTGGCCATCATCTTAATTGTAGGTCAACGGCATAAATAGGGGGAACTCTGGTTTCATAAAGTAAGCGCCCACCGAGAAACTAGTCGATCCTGTAACGTGGAATAGGGGGACAGCAACAAGAGTGGCTTTTTGTGGACCGCTACTCTGCACTGCAGGAAAGTCATCACCCCTACGGAGCGCCGCCCTGAAGCCTCCAACAAGGACCTGGGGTAGAATAATCAGCATATAAACGGAGAGGAATAATGCGGGAAGTACATTCAAAACATTAGTTAAAAATTGGCGTTGGGTGCTTAGAACACCCTTGGGCAGTCCTGTTGTCCCTGCAAGGATTAATCTAAATTTAATTGGACGTATATACTGGGAACAGTGTGGACAAACCTGAAGTGAAGATAATAGTCGCATTGTCCTCTGGTTTTATTGTAGGAACGGAGTTTATAGCTTCATTGCCATCGGCATGATATTGCTGAAGGCTCCGGTCGAAGGAATGTATACCTTGCCAGTAATTATTGGGTTTCTGATCATCTAAGACCATGAATGCCTTTATCTCTGTCTTTCGTAATAATTTTGCCACGGCGGGCTGTATGAGTTGAGCCCGCTCCGTGTCAAGGATGACAAGTTTGCACTGCGTATGGACAAAGCAGTGACTTAGCGGTTCGAGGGGCAGCCAACTAGGAAACGGCGTTAGGACCACAATTTGGCAAGTGAATACGATGGCATACGCATTCGCCAGCACGGCAACGGCTCCGATAAGGTCTAGAAAAGAAGTTGTTATAGTTATAAAATATCATGTTGGGCAATAAACCTACGGCAAGCCCAGAAAACAACCAGATAGTCTGGACAGTTCCGCGAACAGATGGCTACTCTATCCCCTATGATTAGACAAAAAAGAAGAGCGAGTATTATGTGACAGTTTGGAACGCAAAGGAAATGAGATCACCATTCTTGATACCATAAACGCTTCGGAACAATCCCGCCACTTTTTTGGCACGGATATGTACCTGAAGGTATGTTAAACGACGATCTTCATAGACAATGTAAGTGTCTGCAGAATATTGGGCGATGGCAGAAAGCCAGAATTCCCTCAAAGAGGGCCAGAGATTTTTGTAGACCCGATAGAGTCTTCCATCGATTAGACTCGTCTGTAGTTCATGAATATTACCAGGCGCGGTAAGCAAAGCGTCTGCTGGTGAAAGGTTAATATAAAATGTGTAAAACTATATTATGGTGAAAAGAGGGTTGTACTTTCTGCCAAGGTTCTGTGGGGCGTCCAGGACATATGGGGAGAGAGAGGGTGGGTGCCAAGGTTTGGCAAACGGAGAGGAAGCTTTTATTGAGACAGATTGGGTTCATAAGGGTCAGGGATAAGGAAGAAATATAAACGATCTCCAGTTATATACCAACATCCGCGGACTATTACAGCCTCTCCGCGGCACACACAACCACCACCATCTGGCTTCATCTTATGTAATCATCCTCTTCCAACACAACACCATGGATGACCTCGAGCCCACCGTCCGCATTCGAGAACTCCATAAAGACAGAGTCAACTTTGTGCTAGGCAATGTCGACCTTGCGTAAGAGGTTTCTTCTCCTCACTTCATCCATCTCCTCATTGCCAACAAGCTTTGCTAATTCCTTGAGACGGGTCATGATGGCAGACATACCCTCTGTTGGTTAGTCGTCCTGCTATCTCTGCTCAAACAACAACAAAAACAAACTATCTAATCAACCTCCAAGCCATTGACATGGTCGAAATTGAGATAAACACAACTGTTCTTCCCGATGAGTTCATTGCTCACAGATTGGGTATGGTACCCCTCATGAGCTCTAATTGTGATGAAGCAATCCGTTATACAAGAGTATGTTTGACAATAACGTTTTATTCTTGCTCCCCTCCCTCACGGTCATCGAGGATTGTACATGTCTGGCAGGATGTCCCCTCTGTGCTATCTTATTGGTCTTGCATGTCGCTTGTAATGACGACACTACCATGAATGTCACAAGCGACCATCTTGAAGTCAACCCATTCCCAGAGGATGACAACACCTCATCAGAGTCGGGAGAAGAACTCTCAAAAAGAGGGGAATACTTTGGTCATCCCTTCGGTAAACGTGCGTTTTCTTTCTTTTTTTTTTTACTGTTGGACTCTTTGTTGTGTTCAATCTCTTCAAAAAGACGAGCAAGGAGTCGCCCCTGTGTTGATTTGCAAAATTCGTAAAGGACAGGAGCTTAAAGTTCGTTGCGTTGCAAAAAAGGTAAGCTCCTTGTCATGTCTCTCATCACTTAGATTCTCATCATCGCACAGGGTATCGCAAAGGAGCATGCAAAATGGTCTCCTTGTTCCGCCGTCTCCTTTGAATACGATCCTCACAATAAGCTTCGCCATACCACCTATTGGTACGAAACCGATATCAGGGCTGAATGGCCCCTCAGCGATAATGCCCAAGAGGAAGAACCACAACGCGACGATGAACCTTTCGATTATAACGCCAAACCCAATAAATTCTATTTCGAAGTTGAGACTGACGGTAGTCTGGTGCCTCAGGAAGTAGTTATGAAGGTGAGCGAGAGAGAGAGAGAGAGAGAGAATATCCCATCGCTTTTTCAATTTAAATTATCTCGCGACAGGGTTTGGGTGAACTGCAAACCAAACTTGCAAACCTGATTTTGGGTTTAAAGACCCAGCCAGAGCTCGACCAGCTAGTCAATGACTCTACACGCGCACATGCTCCCCTACCCGAAACGTGGGGACACCCTGGAGGGGTTAGTGGTGGCGGTGGCGGTGGCGGCAGTGGTAGTGTGGGGTGGGGCAACACAAGTCCCAGTCGCGTTGGTGGTGCAAGTAGTCATGCTGGCTGGGGGGGCAACGCAAGCCCCACTCGCGGAGGTGGTTCTGCCACATGGGGAGCTTCCCCAAGTACCAATGGTGCAGATACAGCTGCATGGGGAGCTGCAGGATGGTCAAGTCCAAGTCAGAAAACTAATACTGGGTGGAATATTTAACTCTTATGGTTATTTCACGGTAGAAAAATATTTGACGGTGAATGAAAAGAATAAATTAACATACATTTGACATACATGTACATAATTTCTAGTGGGTTGATTTTATATCCACTCGCCGGGAGTAAAAAGGCGCTCGATTAGCTACTATACAACTTTGGCCGAAAGCTGGCGGTCTGGGATCTAACCTCATGATCAGTGCCTCTGACTTCGACTTCATCGAGCCGAAGAGCTGCCAATATTAACATTGGGGTGCGGCAAATTACGCTGGGGCTTTGGCATGTTTATCTAAAGGAAGAAGTTTTGTCAGGGTCGGAGGGACTGAGGAGATCATCAATCAACCACTCTACCTCATCAGGATCTGCAAAGATATCGTCTGTACTATCAACTGCAACCATGGAGAATAGAAATGGTGAAGATTTTGTTTGCAAATGTCCGAAAGGTGACACGTACCAATCGCTGCA